>RCNG010000765.1_pt1 | contig 15287 bp, 13 predicted proteins | sample 2041371 | NCBI WGS metagenome assembly RCNG01 (sample SAMN09708227, study PRJNA481090) | Marine sediment metagenome, whole genome shotgun sequencing project. | biome: marine sediment; feature: ocean; material: sediment; isolation source: Sewage treatment plant 1 marine sediment (STP1) ... | reverse complement strand
ATGATTATGCACAGGGCATGGTGGCGAAAGGTGCCAGCGTCAATGGTGACCTGGCGGTAGCCGCGCGTGACAGCGGACTGGTCGATGAGCTGCTCGGTCGCACCGAGCTGCGCGACAAGCTGAAGGAATATGCAGGCGAGGACTCTGACGACGAATCCTTGTACGCATCGGTGGGCATGAATGAATATCTCGACCAGATGCGTATGCTCCATGGGAAGAAACCGAAGAAGCAAAATGTCGCGATCGTCGTTGCTGCGGGCGAGATTCTTGACGGCAAGCAGCCGCCAGGCTCGGTAGGCGGTGATTCGACCGCTGACCTGTTACGAGAGGCTTTGACTGACGAATCTGTCAAGGCGGTCGTATTGCGAGTCGACAGCCCTGGGGGCAGCGTTTTCGCCTCCGAGGTCATTGCGCAGCAAGTCCAGGCGTTGCAGCAGGCCGGCAAACCGGTCGTAGCTTCGATGGGCAGCGTCGCGGCCTCCGGCGGCTACTGGATCTCCGTTGTCGCGGACAGGGTTCTGGCCAGCCCCTCCACGGTGACTGGCTCTATCGGTGTGTTCGGCATGATACCGACCTTTCAACGCACGATGGACGTCGTGGGGATCGCGACTGACGGCGTGGCGACGACGCCCTGGGCGGGCGTGCGTCCGGACATGGCATTGCCCGAGCAGGCCAGGCAGTTGATCCAGATGCTTATCGAAAATGTGTATGACGATTTCATTTCAAACGTCGCCGAGCAGCGCGGCATGGAGAAGCAGGCGGTTGATGCTGTTGGCCAGGGACAGGTCTGGACGGGGGTGGATGCCCTCGAAAACGGGCTCGTGGATCAATTGGGCGGTTTGGAGGATGCCGTGGGCATCGCAGCGGATCTCGCTGGCCTTGCCGAAGGCGAATTCGGCCGAAAGGACATCGCGATCAAACTGTCTCCGACCGAGCAGATGATCGTTGATCTGCTGACCATCGCGAAACACAGTGGCCTGGAGCCTGCCAGCTTCGTGTCAGCGCCTGCGCCAATCATGATTTTCGCGAATCAGTTGCAGGAAATACTCGCCGGGATAACCCGGTTCAATGACCCACGAGGTGTCTATTCGCACTGTTTCTGCGATATCAACTAAAGCAGCGCGACTACGCCTTAGTTCCAGTGCAGTATGACTTTACCTGTCTGACCTGATTCCATCAGTTCGAACGCTGGCTGGAACTCGTCGATGTCGAAATGATGCGTGATGATGGGCGCCATGTTGAGCCCGCTTTGCAGCATGCTCGACATCTTGTACCAGGTTTCGAACATCTCGCGGCCGTAGATCCCCTTGATCACCAGGCCCTTGAAGATTACCTCATTCCAGTTTATCGCCATGTCGTCCGGCGGTATGCCGAGCATCGCGATCTTGCCCCCGTGATGCATAGAATGCACCATGTCGCGAAATGCATCGGGATTGCCCGACATTTCCATGCCTACGTCAAACCCTTCTTCCATGCGGAGATCCCGCATGCAATCTTCGATGGTCTCACGCGTCACGTTAAGTGCCCGCGATGCGCCCATCTCGCGAGCAAGACCGAGTCGATAGTCGTTGACGTCGGTGATGACGATGTGACGCGCTCCGGCAAAGCGCGCTATAGCAACGGCCATTACGCCGATAGGTCCCGCGCCAGTGATAAGGACGTCTTCGCCGACGAGATCGAACGACAGGGCGGTATGGGTGGCGTTGCCGAGTGGGTCGAGGATTGATGCCATTTCGTCGCTTATGGCATCCGGAAGCTTGAAGACATTGAATGCGGGGACCGAGAGGTACTCGGCGAAAGCGCCGGGTCGATTGACGCCGACGCCGATGGCGTTCATGCACAGGTGGCGTCGACCCGCACGACAATTTCGACAAACACCGCAGGTTACATGCCCTTCGGCTGACACCCGATCGCCAAGGCTGAAGCCGCGGACTTCGACGCCCATATCGACGATGCGGCCACTGAACTCGTGGCCAACGGCCATCGGCACCGGGATCGTTTTTTGCGCCCAGTCGTCCCACTTGAAGATGTGAATGTCCGTGCCGCAGATTGCGGTGCGATTGATCTTGATGAGGACGTCGTTGTGGCCGATGTCGGGCTTCATGATGTCCTGCATCCAGATGCCGCGCTCGGGCTTTGCCTTGACCAGTGCTTTCATTGTTAGTTCTCGTGCAAGTTTCTGCTAGTGGATTACGCCGAGCTCCCGACCAACCACGGTAAAGGCCTCGATGGCCTTGTCGAGCTGTTCGCGCGTCAGGCCGGCTGACATTTGAGTACGAATACGTGCCTGACCTTTCGGCACAACCGGGAAAGCGAAGCCGACGACATAGATGCCTCTCTTAAGCAGCAGGTCTGCCATATTCGTCGCCAGTTTGGCATCGCCCAGCATAACGGGGATGATCGGGTGCTCGCCTGGCTTCAGGTCGAATCCCCTTTCGGTCATCTGCGCGCGGAAGTACGCGGCGTTTTCGTGCAGCTGTTCGCGCAGTGCGCTGTCGCGTTCGAGCAGGTCCAGCACGGCAATGGACGAAGCCGCAATAACCGGCGCGACCGAGTTTGAAAACAGGTAGGGACGCGATCGCTGCCGTAACCAGCCGATGATTTCCTTGCGGCCAGACGTGTAGCCACCGGACGCGCCGCCGAGGGCTTTGCCGAGCGTGCCGGTAATGATATCGACACGCCCCATCACGTCGCGGTATTCATGCGTGCCACGGCCGGTCTTGCCCAGGAAGCCGGTGGCATGGCAGTCATCAATCATGGTCAGCACGTCAAACTCCCGTGCCAGATCGCAGATACCGACGAGGTCGGCGATCGTGCCGTCCATGGAGAACACGCCGTCGGTGACGATAAGGCTGACGTCTGCAGCGGCTGCGTCTTGCAGTTGTTTGCGGAGGTCGCCCATATCGCTGTTGGCATAACGGTAGCGACTCGCCTTGCAGAGGCGAATGCCGTCGATGATGCTGGCGTGGTTCAGTGCGTCACTTATTACAGCATCGCCGGGGCCTAGCAGTGTCTCGAACAACCCGCCATTCGCATCGAAACATGACGGGTAGAGAATCGTTTCCTCGGTGCCGAGGAACGCGCTGATACGGGCTTCGAGCTCCTTATGGATAGTCTGCGTGCCGCAAATGAACCGTACAGACGCCATGCCGTAGCCAAACGTATCGAGCGCCTTATGCGCCGCTGCGATGACCTCAGGGTGGTTCGCAAGCCCCAGGTAGTTGTTCGCGCAAAGGTTGAGCACATGGTCGGTGGCGCCATTAACCCGTACGTCGATAGCGGCCTGCTGCGGTCCTGCGATGAGCCTTTCGGTCTTGAACAGGCCCTCCGAACGGAGCGCCTCAGTTTGCTCGGCAAGAGATTCCAGAAAGCGTGTCGGCACGGTGTTGCCCTCAAGGTGAGAAGGAAGCAAAGTATATCAGGAGCGCAATGGGGATACGTCATGTCAGAAGACTCACTAAGACTGGATCGATGGCTTTGGTTCACGCGGTTTTACAAGACCCGCACGGCAGCCACCGCAGCGGTGCAGGGCGGCCATGTTCGTGTAAATGGTGAGCGCGCCCGCACCTCTGCCCGCGTCCAGCCACGCGACGAAATCCGGCTGCAGCGTCAGCAGCTGGAGTATGTCCTGACAGTCGTTGGCATTCCGGTACGGCGTGGCCCTGCCAGTGAAGCAAAGGCCTGTTACCAGGAGTCCGAAGAAAGCGTTGTCCGCCGCGAGCAGCGGCTCGCCGAACTGCGCCGCGATCGCCTGCAAATGCCCATGACGCGTGGCAAGCCCGACAAGCACACGCGCCGCCGGCTGCGGCAGCGCAATCGGGACGTCGATTAGGCCGGCAGGTCAGGAGGAATACCGATGCCTGTCGGGTAGTGAATACCCTATAATCGCGGCCCGATTGTTCCTTTTTGAGTCCGTCGGAAGAACGGATGTCCGGAGTCGTCACATGAGCTACGTTGACCAGCCTGCCGCCCGAGAGGGCAGTATTTCCTACATCAATGACCTTTACCTCGCCGACGAGGCGAAACTCGTCAGGGAGCTGCTGGAGGCCGCCGACCCCGGTACTGCAGTTCGCAACAAAATTCAGGAAACCGCGGAGCAACTCGTGCGTGCCGTACGTAAAAACACGGCCAAGGACGGGGGCATAGAAGCATTCCTGCAGCAGTACGACTTGTCGTCAGATGAAGGTGTGCTGCTCATGTGCATCGCTGAAGCCTTGCTGAGGATCCCCGACGCCGATACGGCAGACCGGCTCATCGCGGACAAGATTACGTCGGCTAACTGGAAAGATCATCTCGGTGTAAGTGATTCCATATTTGTCAACGCATCGACCTGGGGCCTGATGCTGACGGGCCGGATTCTGAGTCTTGACGAGGTCGCGACGAGTAACCCCGGCCAAACGCTTGGCCGGCTGGTCAGTCGTGCGGGCGAGCCGGTGGTACGCACGGCCATGCGCCAGGCCATGAAGATCATGGGGCACCAGTTCGTCATGGGGCGCACGATCGGGGAAGCCCTGAAACGCTCGCTGAAGAACGAAAAGCTGCCATACCGCTATTCGTTTGACATGCTTGGCGAATCCGCGCTGACGGCGGCGGATGCGCAGCGTTACCTCGACAACTACCACCAGGGCATCGACAGCATTGCCAGTGGTCCACGGATCGATGCGCCAGACGTGTTTTCGGCCCCGGGTATATCGGTCAAGTTGTCTGCGCTCCACCCGCGCTACGAGTTCACACATGAACAGCGAGTCATGGATGAACTCGTACCATCCGTTGTTGAGCTTGCCAAACACGCGAAGGAAGTAGGGATCGGCCTGACAATCGATTCGGAGGAGGCGAACCGACTCGAAATGTGGCTGGATATATTCGAGCGCGTCTATCGTGATAAAGCGCTCGACGGCTGGGATGGCTTCGGCCTGGCTGTGCAGACTTACCAGCGCCGCGCCCGTGACACGATGCGGTTCATTGAGGACGCCGCAGCCGACGTAGGACGTCGCATTCCTGTGCGCCTCGTAAAAGGCGCCTACTGGGACAGTGAGATCAAATGGGCGCAGGAGCAGGGGATATCGAGCTACCCGGTGTTCACGCGCAAGTCGCATTCGGACGTGTCGTATCTCGCGTGCGCACGTGCTGCACTTGCGGCAGGCGAGAAGATCTACGCGCAGTTCGCGACCCACAACGCGCATACGTTGGCGAGCGTGCTGCATTATGCAGGCGAGCGCCGGGACTACGAGTTCCAGCGACTGCACGGTATGGGCGAGGAACTGTATGCCGAAGTCGTCGACCCGCAAAAGCACGACCGGCCCTGCCGCATCTATGCGCCGGTGGGAAATCACGAGGATCTGTTGCCCTACCTCGTTCGACGTTTGCTGGAGAACGGTTCGAACACATCGTTTGTGAACAAGATCATTGATGAGTCCATAGATGTGCAGGACATCATTGCAGATCCGTTGGTCGTCGCCCTCCAGCACGACTGTCTGCCGCACCCGTTGATTCCGAGGCCGGTTGATATCTTCAAGCCCGAGCGAGACAACTCGCACGGCGTTAACCTCGCGGACCGCAATGTAACCCGCAAGTTGCTGTCAGATTTGGAGGCGACCAGCGCCAGGCCTGTCACGGCCAAACCGATCGTTGGCGGCAAGGAGATGTCCGGGTCGGAGGTGCCATCGGTTAATCCGGCGAATACGGACGAGGTCGTCGGTATTTGCCATCAGGCAGAAGAGCAACACGTCGATGCGGCGCTGGAGCTGTCGGTCAAAGGACAGGTTGCCTGGGATCGCATGGGCGCTGACAAACGCGCCGTGATTCTGAATCGTGCGGCAGACCTGTTCGAAGCTCATCACGCCGAGCTGCTCGCCCTGTGCGTGAGCGAGGGCGGCAAGACGATTCCGGACTCTATTTCCGAGTTGCGCGAAGCCGTGGACTTCTTCCGCTACTACGCGGCACAGGCACAGCGACACTTCGGTGAGCCGCTGGTCATGCCGGGGCCTACGGGAGAGCACAACACCTACGGCCTGCGGGGCCGCGGCGTGTTCGTCTGCATCAGCCCATGGAATTTTCCGCTGGCGATATTCACGGGGCAGGTTGCAGCCGCGCTTGCGGCCGGCAACGCCGTACTCGCGAAACCGGCGGCGCCGACACCTTTGATTGCATACCGCGCTGTGCAGCTGATGCATGAGGCCGGCGTGCCGGGGGACGTACTGCATTTTATTCCAGGTTCCGGCTCTCTCATCGGCCGCCGCGCCGTGGCAGATCCACGTGTTGCCGGCGTGGTATTCACGGGCTCCACCGGCGTGGCGCAGACAATCAATCAGACGCTGGCCCATCGGGACGGCGCGATCGGCACGCTGATCGCCGAAACCGGCGGCCAGAACGCCATGTTCGTGGATAGTTCGGCGTTGCCTGAGCAGGTCGTCCACGACAGTATCTATTCGGCCTTCAACAGTGCGGGCCAGAGGTGCTCTGCTTTGCGCTTGCTGTGTGTCCAGGAGGATATTGAGCCACGAACACTAGACTTGCTGCGCGGCTATATGGACGAACTCGTTATCGGCGATCCGAGATACCTGTCAACCGATGTCGGGCCCGGGATTGACGGGCCCTCCAGGGCGGTACTTGAGGCTCACGTAGAAAGAATGTCGAAAGAGGCAAGAATCGTTCATCGATGCGCTCTGCCTGCGGGGCATGAGGCGGGAACGTTTTTCGCGCCTACGCTCGTAGAAATCGACGACATCCGTGTCCTGACGGAAGAGGTCTTCGGCCCGATCCTGCACGTACTTAAATTCAAGGGTCGTGAACTCGATAAGACGGTTGCGGCGGTTAATGCCACGGGCTTTGGCCTGACAATGGGTCTCCACAGCCGTATTGACTCGCGAGCACGGGGCCTTGTGCAGGCATCCGGTGCGGGTAACATCTACATCAATCGCAATATGATCGGCGCGGTCGTTGGCGTACAACCGTTCGGTGGCCGCGGCTTGTCCGGCACGGGCCCAAAGGCGGGCGGGCCGCACTATGTGCAGCGGTTTGGCAGTGAGTACACGGTCAGCAATAACATCTCGGCCGTCGGCGGCAATGCCAGTCTGCTTACGCTCGGCTCTGATTGATGGCGGCGATTAGCGTATTCGATATCTTCAAAATTGGTATAGGCCCATCGAGTTCTCACACGGTCGGGCCAATGAAATCGGCCCAGGCGTTTGTCAGTAACCTTGAAACGTTTGCTGCCGATGTCGCCAGGATTCAGGTCAGGCTGCATGGGTCGCTGGCCTGGACCGGCAAAGGTCACGGTACCGACTCAGCCGTGCTGCTGGGCTTATCCGGACTGCTTCCCGAGACCATCGAGCCGGATACGGTCAATGCGTTATTGGGGAGTATTCACGCAGAGTGCGCGATCGCAGTCCCGGCGGTCGGTCGAATGTCCTTTGACCCGAGAACCGACCTTGTTTTTGATTACGAAGCAGAGCTGCCGCGGCATACGAACGGCATGCATTTCATCGCCTACGCGGAGGACGGATCCGAGCTCCTGAACGAAAAATACTATTCGCTCGGTGGCGGCTTCATCGCGCGCAATGAAGAAGCGGAGCCAATGGCGCAAGAGGGCGAGCCACCTTACCCGTTCGCAACGAGCCAGGCGCTCCTGGCAATAGCCGCTGCTGAGAATCTCAGCATCGCGGAACTCGTGCTGCGCAATGAGATGCATTGGCGCAGTCAGGAGGAGGTCCGCCAGCGCCTGGACGACGTTTGGAAAGCGATGCGCGACTGCGTCGAGCGCGGCCTGAGAACGGATGGCGTATTGCCCGGAAAAATGTCGGTATTGCGCCGCGCGGCGAAGTTGCACCGGAGTTTGTCGAAACGTGGCGAACCCTCCGCGTTCGATGCCATGGAGTGGGTGAACACGTTTGCGATCGCCGTTAACGAGGAGAATGCGGCAGGTGGGCGCATTGTGACGTCGCCGACAAACGGTGCGGCAGGCATTATTCCCGCCGTCCTGATGTTCTACGATCGTTTTGTGCCGGGGTCCGACGAGGAGGGCATTCGCACTTTTATTCTCACGGCCGGGGCAATTGGGATCCTGTACAAGATCAATGCGTCAATCTCTGGTGCAGAAATGGGTTGCCAGGGCGAGGTTGGCGTAGCCTGTTCGATGGCAGCCGGAGGACTTGCCGCTGTGCTTGGTGGCAGCAACGATCATATTGAGGAGGCTGCCGAGATCGGTATGGAGCACAACCTCGGGCTCACCTGTGACCCAATCGGCGGACTCGTGCAGATTCCCTGCATCGAACGCAATGCGATGGGTGCGGTAAAGGCGATCAATGCCGCCAAACTGGCGATGCACGGTGATGGTACGCACAAGGTTACGCTGGATCAGGTCATCGAAACGATGCGCCAGACCGGCCTCGACATGGCCTCGAAGTACAAGGAAACGTCCAAAGGCGGTTTGGCGGTGAATGTGCCCGAGTGCTGAGGCGTCCGCCTGTCAGGCGGTCTTCTTGGGATAATCGTGCACGAGCAGACGAGTTTTCGGGCGCTCGTAAAGCTTCCAGTGATCCTGGTCAATTTCGACCGAAACGACACCTGCGGTCGGCAGATTATACGTCAGGTCCGGCGACAGAAAATTCGCGAAGTCCGTCATGCCCGGGTTGTGTCCTACGACCATGATTGAATTGAAGTCCTTATCCTGCGCGATGAGAACGTCCAGAAAATCGTCGAGCGACGCGAGGTAGAGGCTGTCCTCCCGTTGCAGGAACTCGAGGGGGTACGAGAGCTCCTCGGCAATAGTTTTCGCCGTCGTCCACGCGCGTTCCGCGGGGCTGCTGATGATCAATGAAGGCCGGATACCGTGATCCGCGATGCGACGGCCCATAATCGGTGCGTCGTGCTTGCCGCGTTTGTTCAGAGGACGCTTGCTGTCGCCCAGCGTCGCGTCGCTCCAGCTGGACTTCGCGTGTCGAACAAGGGTGAGTATCTTCATCGTCGTTAACTTCTTTCCCGACTACATCATGCCGGTCTGCAAGCGTGCCTCGTCGGTCATCATTTCCACGTTCCAGGGTGGGTCGAAAACAAGCTCGACCGAAACGTCAGAGATCGTCGGAATTATCGCAATCTTCTCGCGTGCGTCCTCGACAAGGACCTCGCCCATGCCGCAGCCAGGGGCCGTCAAGGTCATGTCAACGTTCACAGAGCGCTGGCCGTTGCCCAGCGACTGGATATTGCATTGGTAGACAAGCCCGAGATTGACGATGTCCACTGGAATCTCCGGATCGTAGCAGGTCTTGAGTTGATCCCAGACTACCGCTTCAATATCCGCGTCCGTCGCGTTTTCCGGAACCTTCGGTGGCGGCACAGGTTCTTTGCCGAGCGCATCGGCGTCTGCACCGGAAATGCGAAACAAGCTGCCCTCGACGTAGATTGTGAAGCTTCCGCCAAGCGCCTGTGTGATGAAGCCGCTGGTCCCTTCTCGCAGGGTAAGCTGCTCACCCGCCGGAATAATGATGGCTTTGACGTCGCGTGACAGCGAAATCGGTTCGTTGGTGTGACCAAACATCCTGCAATTACTCCGTAGTAGCGGGTTTAGAGTCGCTGTCCAGCGCCGAGTGCAGCGCGTGCCAGGCGAGGGTGGCGCATTTCACACGGGAAGGAAATTCGCGAACACCATCGAGCGCGCGCAGTTTATCCATACGTTGCCGCAGCGCACCTTCGATTTCGGTGTCGGGACTCTTAGTCGTTGCCGTCAATCGGCCCGTAACCGACCTGAAGATGGCTTCTGCCTGGTCGATCGGCAGTCCCGTGACGGTCTCGGTCAGTAACGAAGCTGAGGCCACCGAGATGGCACAGCCTGAGCCCTCGAAGGTGCTCGCTGCGACCGTCCCTTCCTCGTCCACGCGCAGGTACAGGGCGAGCTTGTCGCCGCAGAGCGGATTGATGCCTTGCGCCGTATGCGTGGCGTCGTCGAGGCGGCCAAAATGCCTCGGCGTCCGGGCATGGTCGAGAATCAGCTCTCGATAGAGGTCCTGAATATCGTCGTTCTCAATCGTGTGAACGGTCATCCGAAAACCTGCCGGGCCTTCACCAGTGCCTTGATCAGTCGATCGATGTCGTCGGTGTTGTTGTAGAAAGCGATTGACGCTCGTGAAGTCCCTGAAATGCCAAAGCGCGTCATAACCGGCATCGCGCAGTGGTGACCGGTGCGGATGGCAACCCCCTGGTGATCGAGGATTGTGCCCAGATCGTGTGAGTGGATATCGTCCAGCAGGAAGGACTGGACGCTTGCTTTGCTGCTCGCGGTACCGATTAGTCGAATGCCGTCTAGGTCGCTCAGTTTCTCGACCATGTAGTCGTGCAATTCGCGTTCGTAATCGGCAATACGCAGCATGCCAATAGCCTGCAGGTAGTCGATTGCAGCGCCCAGGCCAATGACACCGGAGATATTTGGCGTGCCGGCTTCGAACTTGTAGGGCAACTCGTTGTAGATGATCGATTCGAAACTGACTTCCAGGATCATGTCGCCGCCGCCCTGGTACGGTGGCATCGTATCGAGCACAGCTTCGCGAGCATAGAGAACGCCGGTGCCGGTCGGAGCAAACATCTTGTGTCCGGAGAACGCGTAAAAGTCACAGTCGAGATCCTGGACATCGACAGTCATGTGCGGGACGCCCTGTGCGCCATCAACAAGTACCGGAATGCCGCGCTGTTTCGCCTGGGAGACAATCTCCTTGAGCGGATTGATCGTGCCCAGTGCGTTCGATACATGGCCGACGGCGAGCAGGGCAACGTCGTCCGTCATCAACGTCCACAGCGATTCCAGTTCGAGCTGTCCCTGGTCATCGATCGGTGCTACGACAAGCTCCGCGCCCGTCTGTTCACAGACCAGTTGCCAGGGGACGATGTTGGCGTGATGTTCGAGATGGGTAATGAGAATCTTGTCGCCAGGTCCCACGCGTGGGCGACAGAAACTCTGCGCGACCAGGTTGATCGATTCGGTGGTGCCGCTGGTCAATACAATCTCCGTGCGACTGGCCGCGTTGATGAAGTCCCGAATCTTGTCGCGGGCACCCTCATAAGCGTCGGTCGCCCGGTGACTGAGCGTGTGCACGCCACGGTGAACATTCGCATGGTCTTCACGTTGGTAACGTGCGACCGCGTCAATGACGCTGGCCGGCTGCTGCGCCGACGCCGCGCTGTCGAGGTAGACCAGCGGCTGACCGTTGACCGACTGCTGCAGGATTGGGAAGTCGTTCCGCCAATCCGTCGACGATTCCATTGCTGTCAGATGCGCATGACTCATGCGAGTAATTCCGTGACGTCGTCCGCCTGAATCAGTTCGGCGAGGCGCGCTTCCACGATGTCCGAGATACCTTCTATTGCAGACTTGACCGGCACGCGCCGCACGAGGTCGGCCGCGAAAGCGTGCGTCAGGACCCGCATGGCGTGTTGCTTGTCGAGGCCGCGTGTGCGCAGGTAGAAGAGGGCGGTTTCATCGAGCTGACCCACGGTCGTGCCGTGGGCGCACTTCACGTCTTCGGCATAAATCTCCAGTTCTGGTTTTGCGTCGATTTCGGCTTTTTCGGACAGGAGCAGGTTGTGATTGGCCTGCTTCGCATCGGTACCGTCCGCATTTTTGTGAACGATGGCCTTGCCGTTCCATACGCAGCGGCATTTGCCGTTTAGTATGCCGCGATACTCCTGGGACGAGGTCGCCGGGCCGACGCGGTGGTCTACGCGCGTGTGATTGTCAATATGCTGGCCGTCGCCTGCGAGGTACAGCCCGTCGAAAGTCACATCGGCACCTGGACTGCCGAGATCTATGTCCACATCGTTTCGAACCAGGCCGCCGCCCAGGTCGAAGCCTGCCATGCGCAGGACAGCATTATGTCCCGGCGAGATTGATGTGCGGCTGGTCTGTACATGATTGAGCGAGCGGTTCTGTATGCGCACATGATTGACGGTGGCGTCATCGCCAATATTCATGGTCAATACCGAGTTTGCGTAGTGATCGCCATCGCCGCGGGAGACGTGATACTCGATGAAATCGGCTGCGCCAGCCGGCGCGACGTCTATCTCAATGCGGGTTTGAGTAACGCCGACGTCCGCGTCGGGGCCGTCAACAAGCAGAATTCCGATCGGCTTGTCTGCGCGACCTGTGATCCGGATTCGCAGTCCTTCCTGTAGCAGTGCGGCGTTCAGATCTACCAGGGGTCGTGATAGTGCGACCGTTGATGGTGAGTCGCTAATTCGCGAGACTGTAATCGCATCGCTCATAGCGATCTCGAACGCCTGTTCATCAATGTGACCATCGGCGATCACAATCCAGGTCGCATCAATCGAACGAGTAATCGAGTCGATGATCTCACGCTCCGCGCGCACCGCCGGCTGCTGTCCGCCGGTGCTTAGCCAGCGGTTACTGATGTCAATGAGCGGCGCAAGGTCGGTGTATTTCCAGTCTTCATCGCGGAGCGTCGGCAGCCCATGCTTACCGAGATGCTGCAGCGCCGCTTCGCGCACCGAGCCCAGGCCGTTGTCGGGCAGTTGCCGGACAACATTCCTCAGGTTGTCGTAGTTGAGCGACGCCGATTTCATGCCGTCGCGGCCTCGCGAACCCAGTCATAACCCCGCTCCTCGAGTTCCAGGGCCAGCGACTTGTCGCCCGAGCGAACAATCTTTCCCTGCGAGAGTACGTGTACAAAGTCAGGCTGCACGTAGTCCAGCAGGCGCTGGTAATGCGTTACCAGGATGATGGCGCGATCCGGGCTGCGCAGCGTATTGACACCAGCGGCGACCGCTTTGAGCGCGTCGATATCCAGGCCGGAATCGGTCTCGTCGAGAATTGCCAGGCTTGGTTCAAGCATTGCCATCTGCAGGATTTCGTTACGTTTTTTTTCGCCGCCTGAGAAGCCTTCGTTGACGCCGCGGTTCAGGAACTTCGGGTCCATGCCCAGCATCGCCATTTTTTCGCGAGCCAGCTTCAGGAATTCGAACGCGTCGACTTCCTCGAGGCCCTGATGCTTGCGCTTGGCGTTAACGGCTGCTTTCAGAAGGTAGGCGTTGTTCACGCCCGGGATCTCGACGGGGTACTGGAAGCCGAGGAAGATACCTTCGTGCGCACGCTCTTCAGGGCTCAGGTCCAGCAGGTTGAGGCCCCTGTACGTAACCGAACCGCCGGTTACTTCGTAATCCTCGTGTCCCGCGACGACCTGGGCCAGGGTGCTTTTTCCCGAGCCGTTCGGTCCCATGATTGCGTGAACTTCGCCCTTTCCTACCGAGAGTGACAGTCCGTGGAGAATCTCGGCATCGCCAATGCGAGTCTTTAGATCTTTGATTTCGAGCATGTTATTTCCTTAGCCTACGGCGCCTTCGAGGCTCACGTTCAGCAGTGCCTGAGCTTCAACGGCAAACTCCATCGGAAGCTCTTTGAATACTTCTTTGCAAAAACCATTGACGATCATGTTGACCGCGTCTTCTTCGGAGATGCCGCGCTGTCTGCAATAGAACAACTGGTCGGCAGAAATCTTTGAAGTTGTTGCCTCGTGTTCGACCCTTGCCGTCGGGTTTTTGATTTCCATGTAAGGGAACGTATGCGCGCCGCACTGCTTGCCAATCAACAGTGAGTCGCACTGCGTGTGATTCCTCGCGCCGTGCGCCTGCGGCATGATGCGCACCAGTCCCCGGTAGGCGTTTTCGGCCCGACCTGCGGATATGCCCTTGGAAACAATCGTGCTGCTTGTATTGCGGCCGATGTGAATCATCTTCGTGCCGGTGTCCGCCTGCTGCATGTTGTTGGCAACTGCGACAGAGTAAAACTCACCCACCGAGTTATCGCCACGCAGCAGGCAGCTTGGATACTTCCAGGTGATGGCCGAACCAGTCTCTACCTGGGTCCAGGAGATCTTGGAGTTGGCGCCGCGACAGTCACCGCGCTTGGTCACGAAATTGTAGATACCGCCAATGCCGTTCTCGTCGCCCGGGTACCAGTTCTGCACCGTCGAATACTTGATCTCGGCATCCTTCAGGGCCACGAGCTCCACGACAGCGGCATGCAGCTGGTTTTCGTCGCGCATCGGTGCCGTGCAGCCTTCCAGGTAACTGACGTGGCTGCCTTCATCAGCGATAATCAAGGTGCGTTCGAACTGACCGGTATTAGCCGCGTTGATGCGGAAATAAGTCGACAATTCCATCGGGCAGCGCACGCCCTTCGGGATGTACACGAACGACCCGTCACTGAATACCGCCGCATTCAGCGCAGCGAAAAAGTTATCGCGCCTTGGAACCACTGTGCCCAGGTACTTTTGCACCAATTCAGGATGTTCCTGCACAGCTTCGGAGAACGAGCAGAAGATGACGCCGGCCTCCGACAGCTTATGCTTGAAAGTCGTAGCAACTGAAACACTGTCGAAAACTGCGTCCACGGCCACGCCGGCAAGGCGCGCGCGCTCATGCAGCGGGATGCCTAGTTTGTCGTAGGTTTCAAGCAGCTTCGGATCGACCTCGTCGAGGCTCTGCGGCCGATCTTCGTCGGACTTCGGCGCGGAGAAGTATGAGATTTCGTTGTAGTCGATTTTCGGATAGTGCACATGTGCCCATTCGGGTTCACGCATCTCCAGCCATTGCCGATACGCTTGCAGGCGCCACTCGAGCATGAAGGGCGGCTCTTTCTTGCGTGCCGATATCGCCCGCACGACGCCCTCATCGAGGCCCGGCGGCAGGCTGTCGGTTTCGATATCCGTAACGAAGCCGTGCTCGTAGCGTCGATTGACCAGGTGTTCCAGATTTTCGGATTCTGTTGCCATTGATTCAGTTCTTGTTTTCCACGTTGATAGACATGCCCGCGAACCGGAGGTTGGGCACCGGGCTGTTTGTGCGCAGCAGGTCGCTCAGGCTGACGTCGTCCAGCGCGCGTCGAATTGCGACATTGATACGCTGCCAGGCGCCGCCCACGCTGCAGACACCCTCGTGCTCGCACAGGCTGTCTGAAGAGCTGCATTCTGTGATCGATACGGGGCCCTCCAGCGCATCGATGACGTCCGCGGCGCTGATGTCCCTCGGGCTGCGCGCCAGTTGATAGCCGCCGTTGGTCCCACGCGTCGACGAGACCAGGCCGGCCTTCGCCATGGATTTCAGTAGCTTGCTAACCGTTGGCAGGGCAATGCCGGTCGCCGAAGCGACATCCGCAGCGCTGCAAACATTCGGCTGATTCGATGCCAAATGCGCCAGCAGGACGGTGCCGTAATCGGTCAGTTTGCTGATTCTGAGCATCATTCGCTCCGCTCGTGTCTCGATAACGGACTATTTTAGTCCTATTT
>RCNG010000760.1_pt1 | contig 15303 bp, 12 predicted proteins | sample 2041371 | NCBI WGS metagenome assembly RCNG01 (sample SAMN09708227, study PRJNA481090) | Marine sediment metagenome, whole genome shotgun sequencing project. | biome: marine sediment; feature: ocean; material: sediment; isolation source: Sewage treatment plant 1 marine sediment (STP1) ... | reverse complement strand
CAAATCCTCAGCCGGAAAATGAAACCGATGATAAGGGACTAAAGGATGAGATATTAAAACGTGTCAAGGAATTGCCTCCGATGCCCCAGGTTGTGATCAAAACCCAGGAACTGATTGCAGATTCGAATGCAGATGCAAAAAAAATTGCCGAGATTATTGAAACCGATCAGGGTATTGCCACGAAGGTGCTTAAAGTTGCGAATTCTTCTTATTACGGTATGAGTGGCAAGATTTCCTCGATATCACATGCATCGGTGGTGCTGGGTAATAGAATTTTAGGAGAAGTTGTGATGCTGGCGGGAGCCGAAGGAATAATGGACGGGAACCTCCCGGGTTACGGATATGATTCAAAAGATTTGTGGAAACACTCACTGGCCGTAGCATTAGGCTCTCAACCTGCTCTCTATATGATAGGTGATCCAAAACAGGCAATTTATGCGTTTCGCAGTGGTGATGTGTTCACTTATCTCTCGGCCAGAGCAGATGCACAATACCAATGGGTCATGGACACTAACTGGCGTTCCTCAAGCAATATGATCAATGCCTATAACCGCTTATTTTCTGGTGCGCCGCTAAACGAAAAAGCACAAAATGTTTTTGGCTTTGATATTCATTACGCTCCGGTCAGGTCAGCAGGTCAGGCAGACAGCAAACCTCTGTTCAGTAACAGGAAAGAAATGAACACTGCCGCACTGCAATTAATCTATTTTCCTTTCAACGAAACGTATCGTTCCGGGAGAGGCAAAAAAGAGCTAATGAACCAGGACTTTTGTGCCGTGATTGCCAGCTGGTGCAGCAGTGAAATCCACACTTTGCTGACAGAGAATTTTTGTATCGGTGAGAATGCCCTGCAGGAACAGGATATTGCTGTTTTGGTCAGGGATAAAAGAGAAGCAGCTTATATTCAGGATGCTTTGCGTGTTGCAGGCTACCCCTCTGTGTATCTGAGCAGCCATGACAATGTTTTCCTTAGTGACGAAGCCATGGAGCTGGAACTGGCATTGCGCAGTGTTCTGGAATTGGAAAACGACCGGGCACTGGTGGCAGGACTTTCAACCCGCTTTTTTGGCTGTGATACCGGGCAACTGTTTGTCCTGCAGGAAAATGAAGAGCAATGGGAAATTTACCGGGAACGTGTCTTTGATTTGCGGGAAACCTGGTTTAAACGCGGCTTTATGGCCATGGCACTGAAACTTCTGCATCAGAATTTTATTCCGCAACCTCAGCATCATGAACGTTCCCTGACCAATGCCATACAATTACTGGAGCTATTACAACAGGCCAGTCAGCGTCACAGACAGCCTGAACAATTACTCAACTGGTTCCGTGAGCAGGTTGCAGCACAGGGTGTGGCCTCAGAAGCAGAATTACGCCTGGAAAGTGATGCTAATCTGATCCGTATCAGTACCCAGCATGGCTCTAAGGGACTGGAATATCCAGTAGTGTTTATTCCCTTTGCGACACGCTATAAAGATCCAGCTAAATTTGGCAGCAAGAACATTGATTTATTCAAATATCATGAGCGTGATACCCGACAATTAAACTACTTTATCGGACAGGATATTACCATCACTGAACTTTATCGTGAAGAAGCCTGGGCAGAGACGGTACGTCTTTTATATGTCGCTGTTACCCGTGCAGAACATCGTTGTTATCTGTGTGCCACAGCATTTGCCAATTATCATCAATCACCCCTGGGACAAACTCTGAAATTGACCGATGCTGATGATCTATATCAGGGGCTGAAGTCACTGATTGAAACAGATGCTCAAGGTATTTCTTTACAGCAGATTGATGAGCTTGATTTTTCGCTTAAGCGGCGTGTTATGTCAGTTGACGAAAAACACTTCACACCGGCCAGCTTCACTGGACGAATTGAACGTAACTGGTGGCTCAGTTCTTTTTCAGCTCTAACTCGCAACCTTCGTCATGGTGGTATTTCTACCCCCGATCGTGATCAGGATGAGCAGACAGTTAAAACTATGGCAGATGCGCTATCGATGAGTAAGCTCCGTTTCACTTTGAGCAAAGGTGCAGCGACAGGAAATTTACTGCATGATATTCTGGAACACAGTGATTTTTCTCAACCTCATTGGCAGCGTAGCATGGAACGGCCACTGGCGCGTTTTGGTGAAGCATTGGGTACGTCCCAGCAAGCAGAACTGATCACCTGGCTGGAATGCTGTCTTAACACCCGTATGTTAGAAGGACCAAAACTGAATGAACTGAATTGGGCGCATACCTTGCGCGAAACTGAGTTTTACTTTCCAATGCAGCAGGTTAAACCATTTGCTTTAGGACAGTTACTGGTCAGGCATCGAAATCAGCGAAACAATACATTGCCAGGCTCTACTGTTCAACTGCCCGGAAATCAGGCCTTACAGGGTATGATGCATGGTTTTATTGATCTGGTATTCCAGTGGCAGGGCAGCTTTTATATTGTTGATTACAAATCCAGTCATCTGGGGAATCGATTTGAAAACTATGATCCTGTGACCCTGGAAAAAAATATTCGTGATAATTATTACGATCTGCAATACCTGCTGTACAGTTTGGCATTACACCGTTATTTAAAAACCCGATTAGTTGATTATAATCCGGGACAGCATTTTGGCGGTGTTTATTATCTCTATCTAAGAGGAATGATGCCTGGTTCATATAATGGTGTTTTTTATACCTCTGTGAGTCCTGACTTGTTGCAAGAACTGGATGATATGTTCTCCTGTCACAATAAAACAAATAGCAATGATACGTGTTTGAATACAGCAGGGGTTCATTAGTATGTATAAAACGTTTCAGGAATGTCAAAAAATACTGGATGGCGTACATTCAATTGACTATTTTTTGGCCAGACAATTATATCAGGCTGTCAGCAGAGAAGATAAAAAACAACGGGATGATTTACTCTTTCATTCCATTATGGCCGCCTCTCAGGCACTGAGAAATGGCCATAGCTGTTTAAAACTCGATGATGAAGCAGAGGCATTGTATTGGCATAATCCAGAAGAAAATAAAACAGGTTACCAGTTTCCAGCGTTTGATGAATGGCAGGAGCATTTATCTGCAAGTGCAATCAGCCCCGCTGAAAATCACCCACTGGTTTATGAGCAGAATCGGCTGTATTTACGGCGTTATTGGCATTTTGAGGAACAACTGGGGACTGCTATCCGTTCATTAAAAGAACAATGCAGTCCGTTAGATCTTACGCAGGGACGCCGGGTGATAAAACAGCTGTTTCCACAAGAACATAATTTAGCAACAAATACCGACAAACGCACAGAGCTGGACTGGCAGGAAATTGCCGTGGCCAATGCTCTGGGCCGGCAATTCACCATCATAGCCGGTGGTCCGGGAACGGGAAAAACGTTTACTGTCACCAAACTCCTGGCTGCCTTGCAGATCTTATCCGAAAACAGCTTACGAATCGCTATGGTGGCACCCACCGGAAAAGCATCGCAACGGCTCAATGAATCCATTCAAAAAGCAAAATCCATCTTACAGAAAAAACATCTTGCCTCGGATCAAACCTTGCAGAGTATTCCGGATAAAGCCAGTACTCTGCATCGCTTGTTAGGAGTAAAAGCAGGCAGTCATAATTTTCGCCATAACGAAAACAAACGCCTGCTATTCGATGTAGTACTGGTAGATGAAATTTCCATGATTGATTTACCTCTAATGAGCCGACTTATCCGTGCCGTTGAGCAACATTGTCGAATTATTATGCTTGGCGATGCCGATCAATTGCCCTCGATTGCTGCAGGCAGCGTGCTGGCTGATTTAGCTCCCCGGCAAGCAGCGGGTTATTCTGCTACAAACAGCCAGCAGCTTAGTGAACTGACTGGATTTGATATACCGGTTTCAGCGCAGGGTCATGATTATTTGACCGTATTACAGAAAAGCCACCGTTTTGATGACGGTGGCGAAATCGCTCTGTTAGCCCGTCAGGTTATTGCGGGTGATGCGGAGCGTGGCTGGGATTCACTGAAACAGGGTAAAGAACAGATCCAGCGGGTGCGTTCAGAATCAATGTTGCCCTGGCTTGAACAAATGGCTGAGCAATATTATATGCCACTTTTTGCTGCTAAAGAGGGTGCACAGACATTAACAATTACTCAGGCTTTTGAGCAATTGAATGAGTTTCGCTTTCTTGCAGCCACCCGATTGGGAGAACAGGGTGTCGGTCAGATTAATGACTACATTGAGCAGTATTTACGCAGCAGGGGATTGATCACTAGCCAAAATGAATTTTATCCGGGGCGTCCCATTATGGTCACTGAAAATCATTATCATGTGGGGCTTTATAATGGTGATACGGGTCTGTTATGGGTTAATGAGCGAGGGAAGTTACAGGCAGCTTTTCCTCAGGCCAGGCAGCAGAACAGGCGTGAGTCAGATTCGCCAGACTCTGATTCGATCCGTTGGCTTAGCTTGGGACGCTTACCGGCAGTTGAGACAGTTTATGCTATGACCATTCATAAGACTCAGGGTTCTGAATTTGCCCATGTTGCTTTGATTTTGCCGCAGCAGGATAGCCCTATATTATCGCGGGAATTGCTTTATACTGCTATAACCAGAGCCAGTTGTAAATTGAGTGTTTGGGCTGATAAGTCGATATGGACACTTGGCGTTAGACGCAAGGTTCAGCGCTATTCCGGATTGGGGTGGCGGGTTTTTGGATCTGGCTGATAAGGTGTCAGATAGATATTTCATTAAATATTAATGTGGCAAATATTTGCCCTAAGCAAGCCAAAAGCGTTATCAATCTGGCTGTAACACAGAGGAGAATATTGTGACTGTCTTAACTGACACTGAATCACAATCTCTGGACGTTTTGGTTGTTTGTCCGGAAACAGGTATGGAAAACGTTCTAACGAAAATTCGCAAATGGAGCGCGGAGGAACAATCGTGCCTGAAAAAGTGGCATATCCGTTTTTCTATCAAAAAAAGATTTGACCTTCCTTGCGCATTAGATACTGCCAATAGAAACATTGAACAATCAATACTGGTGCCTAAAAATAGTGGCTAATTGTATTTTTTATTTAAAAGAGAAAAAACATCGGTAAAATTTCTTGTTTTTAATCTTCTTTCCAGAGCATTAACCGGTGCACGTTTCATTAGATTTAAATGATAAGACTTAACCCCTTGATAAAAGCTGTCTTGTTCTAAAAGGATCATAATAGCCTTTACCAGCTCCATAACCTGTTGCTTATCGGATACCTTGCTATCGGGTATTTCCGGCTTTCCCATTGATTCCAGTAATAACAGGAGTTCATCTTGCTCGGGTATTTTATTTTCTTTTAAATCAAGCACGATAGCCGTATATAATTCTGACAAAGCTCCATGCTTACCGCCTCTGAGCAAATTGGCTAGCACATGGGTGTAATTATGTAGATTTTTCTCGTTATCCAATTAAGATCACTCTCTGAACGCGACATTCTTACCGGTTCACCTTGATATTAATAAAGCTGCTATTCATTATATTCAGCAATATGCTCATTTTCAAAGGAATCATTCGCCTTAGTTTACGGATGCACATTAATTAGTATGAGACTTCATTGTAATTTATCTGATATAATATTTGACTAATATAGTCAGTTATAGTGAAATCAACTGCCTTTGCGTGGAATAATTTTCAATGAATTATCTCTTAAAGAAAAATTATGAGTAATGACAAAAAACTATGCCCTTTTTCCAAACCGATTATCGGGAAATGGTGCCGGTGCCAATATGCCACTCTCACTGATCGATGTGCTGGAAAAATGCACTGTCAACATCCGGAAAATCATCTCGAAACCTGTCATCAACTAGTCACTGAACTGGAAAATAACACTCGCTTTATTCTGGGTGTCAGCAATAATGATACTCCTTTGACCCACCAGCAGTATATGAAAATAAAATGCGGCGGCCTGCAAGGCATGCAGCGGGTATTGCATCCAAATTCGCAAGAGCTGCCTTCTGTGATTACAGTCACTGCTGAAATTATTGAACAGCACAAAACACTTGCCGGGTTTCCGTATAACGAAATTGTTCAGGACATCGCTCGATTCAGCCATCGCAAATCATCAAAAAAAAAGATTAGTGAATAATTCTGCTCGTTATAGCACCGGGCAGTTTTCGAAACAACTCTTTAACCTAGAAAAATCAGTTGAACCTATTACAAACGCCCATCTGAAGATAAGTACTTTTACGAACAAGTTCTAACAGTACTAAATGCACTGAATCTTCAAGATATTCCAGAACATTCTAACTTCACCCGTAGAGTGGCTACGAATAAAGCCACAATAACCTGTAATATCTTGAATCTTCAGCACCTTGATCGCTCTCGCTACGGTTCAACTGATTTATTTAGAATAATGACTGGGTAAACAGCATTATTAAAATAGTATAATTTATTGAAAAGCTGAATATTTGCTCTAAAATTAAAAAACTATCGGGAAAGTGAGTTTCACATAGAGTAAGTTTCATGATTTTCTAAATTTATACCTGCAATGGGTATTTTTTATAATTTAATTGTTCATAGTAATTTGAGATAAAAATGCATTCTTTCTTTATCCAGTCAATTCTGATGTTAGTTTTTTTCCAGTTGATGGGTGTTTCGCCAGTCGCCTGGTCAGAAAACTATCCCAGTCAACAAGAGCGCTTTAAGGGTATGGGATCTACTTTTAAAGAGATGAAAAATAAGTCAAAATCAAAACAAGAGAAACAGGACGAGAAAAACAAAAAAATTTCAGTGGATGTTAAACCCAGCAGTTACTTCAAATTTCATACTTTTGTTGTCAATGTAATGGACAGTCGCTCGCATGAAAAGATATTATTTTTAACTGTTGATATCTATTGCGAAATCAACAATCCTGATGATAAAGGCTTAATTAATACTCATAAAGCTCCGATTAAAGATTCTATTATTACACATCTTTCCGGGATCAACAGATCAGAAATTCAAACGCCAAAGCAAAAAAAACAACTTCAGGCTAAGTTGACTCAAAGAGTTTCTGATATTTTACTTAAATTAACTGGAGAAAAAGTGATTAGTGGTTTGTATATTACGCGAATGATTATTAAATAGAAACAGAGTAAAAAAACGTAAAACGTTAAACAGATCATCATCCTGTGTTTAAAATTATGTCATAATCCTTATGTAAGGATGGTTAAACTCCTTACCCGGTTTGGATATAGACGATAATTACTCGAATTCCAGGAGAATAACCAATGAACTATCTACAAAAACTGCTTTCCATACTGCTATCCCTGTCACTTATCATACTGCCTGTTACATCGGCACAGTCCGCTGTGGTTGGCAATGCCGATCTATTTGGCTCGTCTGTCACCACTGTCGACCGAACCTTGTTGATTGAAGCTCTTGATCGAGGTTCAGCCAGGCAGCAATTGGCTGATCTGGGCATCAGCCAGGAGCAGGCGTTGGAACGAATCGCCAGGATGACTGATCAGGAGATCGCCCAATTGAACCAGCAGCTGGCTGAGCTTCCGGCCGGAGGTGACGTTCTCGGTATTGTGGTGCTGATTTTTATCATTTTCATTATCACTGATGTTATCGGTGCGACGGACATATTTCCCTTTATACACTCCGTAAAATAACAGGATGTCTCCCTGTCTTTATAAAGCTTATAAGGCCCGCCTCATGGCGGGCTTTTTCATTGTCCTACTGATAAATGGGTGCTCCAGCCAGCCAAAGCTTCCAGATAGCCTGCTACCTGTAGTGGAGTTGACACAGACACCTTTTTTCCCCCAGGAGGAACATCAATGCGGACCTGCTGCCCTGGCCACAGTGTTAAACTACCGTGATATCAATGTCACACCAGATGAGCTTGTACCTCAGGTTTTTCTACCCGGGCGTAAAGGCAGTCTGCAGATAGAACTCGCTGCAACTTCCCGCCGTTATGGAATGCTCGCCTATCCGTTGTCAACAGAATTGAGTGATTTACTGGCAGAAGTAGCCGCAGGTAATCCAGTGCTGGTGCTACAAAACCTGGCTTTAGACTGGTTGCCTCAATGGCACTATGCGGTGGTAGTTGGCTATAATCTTGAACAAAATGAAGTGATTCTCAGATCGGGTAGACACCGGCGCTGGCTCAGTAAACTGAGCGCCTTCAACAACACATGGAGAAGAGCGGGTAACTGGGCTCTTGTGATCCTGCCGCCGGATGAAATCCCACAGACAGCACAATCGGATACTTTTCTCAAATCAGCCTTTGACCTTGAAGCTAAAGAAAAGCAACAAGAGGCTCTGAGTGCCTATCGTGCAGCAAGTGTTCGATGGCCTGACGAACAACGTACTTGGCTGGCTCTTGGCAACGGTGCTTTCAAACTGAACCGCCTGGATGAAGCCCAAACCGCACTAAAGCAAGCGGTTTATCTGGATCCATCTGACGCCATTGTATTAAACAATCTGGCCTATGTTTATCTGGCCGCAGGTTGTGCTGAACAGGCAAAAACGTCAATAAGGAAAGCTTTGCATCTTAAACCAGAAGACAAAAATCTGCAGGATTCTAAGCAGGAAATTGACAGCAAATCTTCCTTGATTATCAAAGATGGCTGCAGAATAAGTCATTAACCACCCATATGATTTAAAAGAATAGCTCTTCAAGTGATGAGGCTATGGCAAGGGCCTATTTAACAGGGACGTATAATATGAATGAAATTGGTGAATACTTCCAGCTTCACTGTGTGACTGAAAGTCGTGCAGTCAAGAAGTTTGAAAAAACTAATACAATATGCACAATGCAAGACCCGGTACCCATTTGGACTCTATGACCCTCCTGGATGATTATCTGTGACAAACAATAATGCTGATCATTGTCAGTTTTCACCGACCCCTTTAGTCATTGATGATGACTTATTTAATTGATATTTGTCAAGTTTAGTTTTATTAAAGTTAAATGTAGTATTATTCTTATATCATTACCCAATATTTAAACTATATTCAAAACAAATCTGTAAAAGGGCGAACTGTTCTGAAAAGGCAGCAACGCAAAGCTACCAGTCTAAGGATAAAATCTATGACAGTGGGGTTACCAGGTATTACACTCAATATCCGTACCCGCCAATAATATATTTTCCCCCTGAGACAGTTCCTGTGTAGTTTTAATTTATAAATATAGGATGAGCTAAATAGCTCATCCTCATAGGGAGGATCTTTAGAGGTTGAAATGAAGCCAATTTGATAATCAATTAGTTGTTACCATGCAATTATTTATTCAACATCCAGAGTTTTGTCCAGTGCGAAATGAATCTAAATTAAACAGTAGTTTAGGTAACAAGCGTTCATGCTCAAACAATGGGGACGATCATGGACTAGAAGAATTAAGGACAATTGAACAAGTCGCTTTACCGTAGAGTCTGAGACGACAATAGGGTATATCAACAGCGCCCAACACTTAATATCTTTGGAGAACTAAAATGAAAAATCACAAATTAACATCTCGTATAGCTGCTTTGTCGTTATTCCTGCTGTTGATTCCAACCGCAAGCCTGGCCGAACGTTGCAGTAACGTAACTCTAGTCAATGATAGCTCTTCTTCTGGAAACACTCAGCCAAAGCCAAATTTGACCATCAATAATATGGAAAAAATTAATAGGCTTTTGATGATTGCAGATAGGCACATAGATGTAGGAAGGATTGTTGAGCCGGATGGAAGCAGTGCGTTATTTGCTTATGGCGAAGTGTTGAAAATAGATCCGGATAATGCACAAGTAAAACAAGGAATTCAACGAATTGTCGAAATTTTAATAAAACGCACACAAGAGATTTAGAACTGTGGGGATAAGAAGCAGGCCATTTTCTATAGTATTTAAAGCCTTACCACTAAGCCAGTCGCAACTGTGCTAAATAAATCGGAGGTTGCCTAAAAATTCCATACCAGAGGTGTAATAAGTAGGGTAACAAAGCCTACCAACAAAGTCAGCGGAAAGCCAACACGGAAAAAATCGAAAAAACGATAGCCTCCGGCATTAAAAACCATCAGATTGGTTTGATAACCAATGGGCGTAGAAAAGCTGGCTGATGCGGCAACCATAATGATTATTGCAAAAGGCATCATGCTTACCTGCAAAGTGTTTGCTGCCTCCAGAGCTATGGGAAACATTAACACTGCTGCAACATTATTGGTAGCCATGGCTGTAAAGCCGGCAGTCAACAGGAACACCATAGCCAGAGTCAGCCAGGGGACACCATTGGACAGGCTGATCAGGGTTTCAGCTATGGCTGTTGCTGCGCCTGTTTTATGAACTGCCACACCGATTCCAAAAGCCGTGGCTATAACTACTAAAACTTGCCAGTCAGGTGCCAGACGGGCTATCCTGCCATCGATACAGCGTGTGACTATCATCAATCCTGAGGCAAGCATGGCGGCCTTGAGCATACTCAGCCAGCCAAAACTGACGGACAGGATCATTAACAGCACGATGCCCAGGGCGGTCATTGCCCGATCGTGGTTGAGGGGATGAGAATTACCTATTTCACTAATAAGAAAAAAATCGCGTGAGTTATGCTGCTGTTGTACAAAGGACGCTCGACTTTCCAGCAACAGAGTATCGCCGGGACGAAGAATAATATCACCGATTTTCTGATTTAGCCGTTCACCATTGCGGGCCAGAGCAATGATAACGGCATTATAACGGGAACGAAACCTGCCTTCCCGAACCGTCTTGCCGATCACCGGACAGGTATTGGATACCACTGCTTCAATAAAACAACGATCCTGTCGCTCACCATCCAGTTTAAAAATTTGCCCGGTTGCGGGTGTCAAACCACGTATTTTTTGCAGATCGACCACGGAATCAATAATTCCGGCAAATACCAGTCGATCATTACTATAAAGAATTTCCTGAGGGGATACAGCTGGAATGAGTTGTTCTGCCCGTTCTATTTCAATCAGAAAGAGTCCGGGTAATTGACGTAATCCGGCCTGTTCTATGCTCATACCTGCCAGGGGACTATTTTGATCCACTTTCATCTCAACAGTATACTGTCTGACATCATCATAGCGATCCAGTGCCGGGGCTCGTTCAGGCAACAGCCAGCGACTGAAGATAAGCAGGAAAAGCAGCACGACAAGAACAATGGGAGCACCTACCCATAAGAGTTCAAACATCGAAAGTCCGGAATTAATGTTTTGTTCCTGCAACATTCCGTTGACCACCAGATTGGTGCTTGTGCCAATTAATGTACAGGTACCGCCAGCGATACTGGCATAACTTAAAGGGATCATTAATTTGGATAAGGTCAGTTTATGACGTTTAGCCCAGTCCTTCACTGCCGGGATAAAAACAGCCACCACCGGTGTGTTGTTAAGGAAGGCGCTTAAAACGGTAACCGGTAGCATTAATCTGAGCTGTGCGTGAGAAATAGAACGGGGACGCCCCAGCAGAGACTGAACAATCCAGCCGACGGCGCCGGTTTCAGTTAATCCGGCGACAACAATATACAATAAGGCAACAGTCAGCATTCCTTCATTGGCAAAACCGGCCAATGCTTCCTGAGGAGTCAATATTTCGAAAACCAGCAATAAAGTTAAGCCTGCACTCATGACAATGTCGGGTGAAAAACGACTCAACATGAGGGTGACAAAGCAAAACATCACAATAGCGATACTGAACCAGGCATCTAGAGTCATCAACATTTCCTATAGCGAACGGTGTCAATTATGGGCCCATTGTAAAAGAGTCAGTATAATCTTAGCCTCTTTTTATTCCTGTAACATCATTCTTGTTAGACCAGCGGACAAAGCCATTTGCGCCCATATCTATCTTTTTTAAAATAGTATAATATGTTGATTATTTCTTTATTTGTCATAAAATAAAAAATTGATCTGGAAGATGTTGATATAAAAAAGAAAAAATTCCAGGTAATCCAATATTAGATACTTCTGTGATACACAAGAGCAAAATAATAACTGGCTTTTTTAGACAGCTAAAAATTTTTCATCAGCTTTATGTTATTATTTTTATTTTTCTCCTTCTAGGGAACCTGAAACTTGAAACTTTAAACTATAATTAGGTAGTCATAATGATCGAAATTAAATCAAAAGATAGTGGGGATGTTTTATTCAGTGTCGATGCTGATACGCTGATGCATGGGGATTTTCGTGCTGTAAATCTGAGCGGAGCAGATTTGAACGGAGCTGATTTAAGACATGCAGATTTCTCAATGGCTGATTTGTCCGAAGCTGATCTCAGTAATGCACAATTACAATTTTCCAATTTTGCAAATGCAAAAATGACCGATGTGAATTTATTGGGTGCTGATCTTAGCCGGGCTGTTTTTAGTACCGGAAGAGCTTCTGGTGCAGCCACTATGAGTCATGCCAATTTAAGGCAGGCTGTCCTGCTCGGCTCGGATTTGGATTTCGTGAATTTACAGAACTCAAACTTTAAGGACGCTGATCTCAGTTATGCATCCTTCAGATCAGCGGATCTCAGTTCTTCAGATTTCACTGAAGCCGATTTATGTGAAGCCTCTTTTATCCATGCTAATCTAAGCAATAGTAATTTAACGGATACCGATTTGTGTGGTGCTCATTTTAATAATGCTGATCTGAGCAATGCTATTCTGGATAATGCTGAATTTAGCGGTGAAGAAACACAAAAGCCGGCTATTTTTACCCTGGCCAAACTGGAAAATGCCAGCATGGTTGGTGCACATATGGCGGGGGCAATACTAAAAAAGTCCAACCTGACACAAACTGATATGCGTAATGCCAATCTGACCAATGCGGTATTAAATGGCGCGATGTTACGTAATGCTAATGTGCAAGGCGCTGATTTTTCAGGTGTCGCTTTGGGTACGGTCAGCCTGCAATTTTCCAACTTCTCCAAGGCGAAGAATGCAGAAATTCCGGAACATAAAAAAAACAACCTGAGATAAAGGTGTTCTGCTTCTTGCTAAAAGGGAGGGGGACGAAGGTGTCTGAATGTTAAAAAGACTGTTATTGCTTATAACAATGGTATTGCTATCGGCCTGTGCGGGCCTTGCGCCAAAATCTGATTCGCTGAAGGTGAATCTTTCTGACATGCAAATGCTCGATTCGACATTAATGGAGCAGCGTTTCAGGGTTAAAATCAGGCTACAGAACAGGAGTCAATCTTCATTATATGTTGACGGACTGAGTTTTGATTTGGCGCTGAATGACAGGGATTTTGCATCGGGGGTCAGTGATCAGAACCTGACCATAGCTCCCTTGTCAGAAAGTGTGCTGGCGGTTAACCTGACCAGTACACTATTTGCGCTGATGCGTCAGTTTCAAGCAGTACAGGCACTTAAAACAAAACCGTTTCGTTATGAACTCAGTGGTACTATTTATACCCGTAACTCGATTTTCGGTATACCTTTCTCTGAAAAAGGGGAAATTGATTTGACAACACCCTCTGATGCTATTTAAAGCACTTGTGTTATCCAACCTATTTAAAGACTTCATAACGCCGAAGAACGAATTTATGGGCTTGCTGAAACCTGCATTTTCAAGTTGTTTGGGTATATATCAATGTCCTGATCACCAGTCATCACTGCGGATACGATTGATGGCAGCGGCCAGCTCATATAAACGCGGCATGGCTAGGTTGCCGACCTTATAGGGGCTGAAAATATCCAGACCTTTCTCATTAGCTTCCTGTAGCAGTTTTTTAAGGTTATCCGTCAGACTTCCAGAGGCATGGACATAATGGCTGGCATAATAGTGTATCATTAAGCCTATAGCGCGTGTCTGGCCAATGTCGATGAGTTGTTCCACCTGTGTGAGTTCAATGCGATGTTCACCATAGAGAATGGTGATAGCTTCTCTGACATCGATTTTCACAGCAAATTTATTGCGCGCAGCATCCAGTGTCGCCGGGCCTGGTTTGCGCGAGCTTGTGCGTTGGAATTCTGGCAGTTGGTCCAGCCTGTCAGGCGGCTGATGAGATTTGTCATGTGCCAGGGCCCGGGCCTGCCTGGTCACATCCCTGGAAATGTATTCATCCATCATAATTACGGTGTCGGCGACATCAAAATAATCGCCAGAGCCGCCCATCACAATAATTGATGATACACCATGCTGCTCATACAATTCTCTGACCCTATAGAGTAATGGTGTGATAGGCTCCTTTGGCTGTGTTACCAGAGCTTGCATACGTTCATCACGGATCATAAAGTTGGTGGCTGAAGTGTCTTCATCAATGAGTATAAGCTCAGTACCACACTCCAGTGCCTCTATAATATTGGCAGCCTGAGAGGTGCTGCCACTGGCATTTTTTGTGCTGAATTGGCGGGTGTCTCGTCCAAAGGGCAGACGATCGATAAACGGGCTGATATTGACATTCGAAACAGCCCGTCCATCCTCTGAACGAATTTTTACTGCATTATCAAGACTGACGACTTTTTCCCGTCCATCACCAGGAATATGGTTATAGGGTCCATGTTCCAGGGCATGCAGCAGTGTCGATTTACCATGGAAGCCACCGCCGACGATAAGCGTAATACCCTGCGGGATACCCATACCCCGGATGTTACCTGCGTTGGCTAAAGACACCTCAAGTTCAAGCGAGGAAGGTGACTGGAAGCTGATAACCTCTTTGCTCATAGGCTCATCGCAAATGCCGCTTTGGCGTGGCAGCATAGAGCCATTAGCGATAAATGCCACCAGTTTATTGTCTTTTAGACAGCGTCGTAATGCATCTTGATCTTCAGCGCTGTTAATATATTGCATGAGCTCCTGTGCAGACAGGTTTTTATAGTAGAGTGATTGTTCAATAATAGCCGGCAGTTCTTCAAAAAACATCTGCAAGGCCAGCAAACCGGCAACGCGGCGATTATCAGCGGGTAGTCCTATGACAAGACGAGCTTCAATATAATCAGGATTAACCAGTACAGCATTGCGCAGTAAGGTTTTTTGCCCGTTGGTTTCAATGGCGATAATACCACTTCCACCACTGCCACGCTGTCCTTTAGAGTAGTGGGGGATATTTTTTTTGACCATGCGCCCCAGATAATCCTCAAGGGCTATGCGCCGCACAGGATTGTGCTCTTTTCCGGGCCTGCTGTCTGCCCAGCTGTGCACGGGAAAATCAGCCTTTGACATAGCTACCCTGACACTGATTCGGGAGGGGATAGCAAATGGATCGCCCTGGACATGGTCAATGGTCAGTGAAAAGTGCTCAAATTTGTAACTGCCCTTGATGTCCTTATAGGCTTTATAGCCTTTGCCATCAATACGTTGTAATATGTTTGTTAAGGTCTGCATTAGTCTATTCTACATATAATCCTAAAATAATCAGTTGGCATCTACTGCAAGAGCCTTATGCACTTTTTAC
>RCNG010000757.1_pt1 | contig 15319 bp, 14 predicted proteins | sample 2041371 | NCBI WGS metagenome assembly RCNG01 (sample SAMN09708227, study PRJNA481090) | Marine sediment metagenome, whole genome shotgun sequencing project. | biome: marine sediment; feature: ocean; material: sediment; isolation source: Sewage treatment plant 1 marine sediment (STP1) ... | reverse complement strand
TGAAAATTGGCATTTTCTCCCAGGCATCTTTTAATCCTTTAGGTGGATCCGGTTCTTTTAAAAAAGCGAGTAATTTACCTACTTCACGCAAAGCTTCAATGGAATCTTCGCCCATCCCCATAGCAACACGTTGCGTGGTACCAAATAAATTAGCTAACACCGGTACAGAAAAATTTTTTACGTTTTCAAATAATAAGGCAGGACCCTGTTGTTTCAGGGTGCGGTCACAAATTTCGGTAATTTCAAGGTAGGTATCAACCTCAACACTGATGCGTTTTAATAAGCCTTTTTTTTCTAGTTGTGCGATGAAGTCGCGAAGATCATTATATTTCATTTATCAAAAGATCAAAATATTTTAACTTTCCGCAAATGGACGCAAAAAACGCAAATATGAACATTTATAGTTTTTAACATTTGCGTTCATTTGCGGAATAATTTTTTTTCTCTCATATTTACAAAACGCTACGGTTTAATACTTTTTCATGTATCAATATTGGTTGCTGATAAGGCATTCGCTTCGATGAATTCTCGGCGAGGTTCAACCTGATCACCCATCAAAGTAGTAAACACTTCATCAGCTGAAACGGCATCTTCAATACGCACCTGTAACATACGACGCGTTTCTGGATTCATTGTGGTGTCCCATAATTGATCTGGATTCATTTCACCCAGGCCTTTGTAGCGTGAAATATTTTGACCTTTCCTGGCCTCGCTAAATAACCAGTCCATCACCTGATCAAAGTTTACTACCAGTTTTTGTTTTTCGCCGCGTTCAATATAAGCATCTTCAGCCAATAAAGAATCTAATTTATCTCCCAGTGAAGACAGGTTTTTATAATCTAGTGAATTAAAAAAAGTATTATCCAGAACGTAATCATGATCCAAACCATGCAACTGTTTTGTTATCGTGATGTTTGGATTATTATCTTCATCCAGATCAATAAAAGCACTATAAAAAACCCCTGTTAATTTATATTTTTCTAATAATTTCAATATATTATCAGCATACTGCTGGAGTCGTTCATTATTACTGAACTCCTCTTTAACCAGGCCCTGAATATTGATAACCTGTTCAAGTATATTACGATCAATACGTCTACTCAGGCGCTGAATAATGTTTTTTGCTATTAAATAACTACGAGCTATTTCTTCTAATGCGGTATCAGAAATAGCTGGGGTACTAGCTGAAACGAATAATTTAGCGCTAGTTAGTGCCTGTTGTAACAGATAGGCATTTAGCTCATCGTCGTCTTTAACGTAACGTTCCTGTTTGCCCTTTTTAACTTTATACAATGGTGGTTGAGCAATATAGATGTGACCACGTTCTACCAGTTCAGTCATTTGACGATAAAAGAAGGTCAATAACAATGTACGGATATGCGAGCCATCAACATCCGCATCAGTCATAATTATAATTCGATGATAACGTAACTTGTCAGGATAATAATCATCCTTACCGATACCACAGCCAAGTGCAGTTATTAATGTGCCAATTTCTGCAGAACCCAGCATTTTATCGAAACGTGCTTTTTCAACGTTAAGAATTTTTCCCTTGAGAGGTAATATAGCCTGTGTTTTACGATCACGACCTTGCTTGGCAGATCCACCCGCCGAGTCCCCTTCCACTAAATATATTTCACATAAGGCCGGATCTTTTTCCTGGCAGTCTGCTAATTTACCAGGCAAACCAGCGATGTCCAGTGCGCTTTTACGGCGTGTCATTTCGCGTGCTTTTCTAGCGGCTTCTCTGGCTCTGGCGGCATCAATAATTTTTTCAGTAATATGCCTGGCGTCCGTCGGGTTTTCTAATAAAAACTCCTGTAATTTTTCAGAGACCAGCGATTCCACAATGCCCTTCACTTCTGAAGAGACTAACTTATCTTTGGTCTGGGAAGAAAATTTAGGATCAGGAACTTTAACGGACACGACAGCCGTCAATCCTTCTCGAGCATCATCACCAGCAACAGAAACCTTGGCTTTTTTGGCAGCACTCGACTGATCCACATAGTTGTTTAAACTCCGTGTTAAGGCACCACGGAAACCTGCAATATGTGACCCGCCATCTCTTTGTGGAATATTATTAGTAAATGGATAGATATTTTCCTGGTAGGAATCGTTCCATTGCATAGCAACTTCGACGACCACATGATCTTTTTCTTCTATGAAATATAAAACGGTGGGATGCAATGGCGTTTTATTTTTATTAAGATGTTCTACAAAAGAGCGGATACCGCCTTCATATTCAAATACATCTTCCTTATCATTTCGCTCATCAGAAAGCGCTATACGTACGCCACAATTCAGAAAAGACAACTCACGTAAACGTTTACTTAAAATATCATAGTGAAATTCTATGTTTTTGAAAACAGTATCACTCGGCCAGAAACGTATAGAAGTACCGGTTTTTTCAGTATCACCGGTAATTCCTATGGGTGCTACTGGATCACCCATGTGATATTCCTGTTGATAAATCTTCCCGCCACGTTGAATGCTTAGTTCCAGCTTTTCAGATAAAGCATTAACCACGGAAACCCCAACACCATGTAGGCCACCTGAAACTTTATAGGAGCTACTATCAAATTTACCACCCGCATGTAGAATGGTAAGAATCACCTCGGCAGCTGACATACCCTCTTCTTCATGCATTTCGGTAGGGATACCACGACCATTATCCGATACCGTAACGGAATTATCTGCGTGAATTTTAACTTTTATTTCACTACAGTGACCAGCTAGCGCTTCATCGATGGAATTATCAACAACTTCGAATACCATATGATGTAAACCAGTGCCATCATCTGTGTCACCTATATACATACCTGGGCGCTTTCTTACCGCATCAAGGCCCTTTAAAACTGTAATACTTGAAGAATCGTAGATATCCGTTGTACTCATGTTTTCAACCACTTATTTGAACTACCACATTATATCAGGTCTTTAGCTTTGATATCTAAATGAGACCAAAGAAAAAGCTACTTCACCATAGAGGACAGAGGCACAGAGCATACAGAGGTTTTTATTCTTTGTGTGCACAAAAGAATACTAATAAGTTTTTCTCTGTGTGCTTTTGCCTCTGTGGTGAATCGTTTTTGATTTTAAACATTTGAATCCAGTTTCCCATGTTCCACGTGGAACATTTTCTTCACTTCCCAGGCAGATAAATCGATTTGCTGTTTTTCGATAGCAGTGAGAAATAACTGAATATTCATTTTAGATAAAACTGAAAGTATTAATTTACGGTGCTTAGCGTCTAGCTCTGCAGGTAAATCATCATAGAGTAAAACACAGCAACTATTAGTCGCTTCAGTAAATTGTTTTGCCTGTGCCAGGCGCATTAGTGCAACCAGTAATTTTTGCTGCCCTCTGGATATACAGGTTTGTGCAGATTGACCATTAACTTTCATGATAATTTCTGCTCGATGGGGACCGTATTGGGTATACCCTTTCATTCTTTCTTTGTGCAGGTTTTCATTTAACAGATTTAGTAAAGGACAATCTGAAGGCCAACCACGTCTATACTCGATTACGAGAGTCTCTCCATTAAAAAATTGTTTAGTCAATTGATAGAAATAGGGAGATAATTTATCGAAGTATTGTTGCCGTAACTGGTCGATGTAATGCGCTGTATTGTGAATTTCATTATTCCACAACTGACATACATCAGACTTCTGTTTCGATTTTAAGGAAGCATTACGTTGTGCCAGCGCTTTTTTAAAACGTTGCCATGCCTGAAAAAAACCATGTTCCACGTGGAACACTCCCCAATCCAGATATTGGCGACGTTGAGAAGGGCTTCCAGTAATTAATTTATAGCTATCAGGATGAATAGCTAAAACAGGAAATTGAGCGGCGATATCAGAGACACGTTTTATCGGTTGTTTATTAACACGAATTTCAGATTTATTTCGACTACGCCGAATACCTAGTGGTATGGTTTTTTGATCAACTGTTTCTATATTAGCGACTAGTTGTAAATAAGGTCTTTGCCGGAGTATTAAATCCGTTACATATGGGGTACGAAAGGAGCGAATGTGACTTAAATAATAAATTGCTTCTAGTAAACTGGTTTTACCCGAAGCATTGTCTCCTATAATTAAATTAACTCCATGAACCGGGGTTATTTGTATATCTTCCAGATTTCGGAAATTTTTTATGTGAAGCTGCGTTAATCGCATAATTAAACCGCATAGTGAATATGTGGTAACTATTTACTCTATAAACGCATAGGCATAATGACATACTTGCAATCGGTTTGATCGGGGTAAGTTAATAAAAAACTGCTGTTTGAATCTTTCAGAGCGGCCTGAACCACATCAGAATTAGTGACACCGAGAACATCAAGCATATAATTTACATTAAAACCTATTTCAATATCATCGCCCGCGTAGACTACTTCCTGTTCAATATCGGCTTCTTCCTGATCAGGATTTTGAGCCTGTAATTTAATGAGGTCTTTTTCTAATATTAAACGAATACCACGATACTTCTCGTTGGATAAAATAGAAGCACGCATTAATGCATGACGAAGTTGATCACGATCTGCAGTGATGACATTATCACCATCCGTAGGCATGACACGATTATAATCAGGAAAACGTCCATCTATAAGTTTTGATGTTAATCGCAAACCTTCAAATTCAACCTGTAAGTGATTACTGCCTAATATAACTTTAACACTGTCATCAGTATCGCTTAATAGACGTACAAGTTCTAAGACGCCTTTTCTAGGTAAAATTACCTGTTTGATATCGGCAATATCAGCATTGGTTTCTTTTTCACAGTAAGCAAGGCGATGACCATCTGTTGCAACCGCACGTAAATAATTTGCACTTACTTCAAGCATTAAACCATTTAAATAATAACGTACATCCTGTTGTGCCATGGCAAAAGCTGTTTTATCAATAATATCACGTAATGTTTTTTGCGGAATTTCAAACTCATAAATACTATGAATCGATTCCAGTGCAGGAAAATCTTTAGCCGGTAAGGTAGTTAATGAAAAACGACTACGACCTGACTGTACCAGTGCTTTGCTTTCATTAATGCTGAATTTAATGAAAGCCTCATTGGGTAACGACTTACAAATATCAAGTAGTTTTCGAGCAGGAACTGTAATTTCGCCAGGTTCATCAACAATAATCCCTATTTTGCTAACTAATTCAATTTCAAGATCTGTAGCAGTAAGCGTTAATGAATTTACAGATGTTCGTATTAGAACATTTGAAAGTGCAGGCATGGTTTGCCTTTTTTCCACTGCACCGATGATCTGCTGAAGTGGGTTTAGCAGGGTTTCTTTTTCAATTTGAAACTTCATCGTGTTACCTATATATTATTAATAGTTTTTTATTTATATATTATTATTATTATTATGTACCACCTTAATCTGTGGACAAGTTTAATAATATGTTATAAATCAATATGTTATATAAGCATTATTGATTTTATAAAAGCTTTATAAATTGCACGTTAACTGTCAATGAAATGTGGATAAGTTTTTAAGCGTTTTTTGTTTACAATTTGTTAATCGTTAAATAACAATTTATGCACAGCTTTTGATTTTGTTTTTCTCATCCTTTAATAAGTTATGTATAAGCTGTGAATAGATACGGTTAATGACTTAATATACGAATCATATTTTTATAATCTTCATCAATTTTATTGTCAGATTCTCTTAATTCTGCAATCTTTCTACAACCATGTAAAACAGTTGTGTGGTCACGACCCCCAAAGGCCGCACCAATTTCTGGCAGGCTGTGATTAGTTAATTCTTTTGATAAAGCCATTGCTAATTGTCTTGGCCGGGTTATTGAACGGCTGCGTCGGTTTGAATGTAAATCAGAAGTACGTATCTTGTAATATTCTGCAACGGTTTTCTGAATATTATCGATGGTGATACTACGTTCCTGTAATGCAATTAAATCACGTAAAGCTTCTTTTGCAAAATCGAGAGTTATAGGTGAAGCAGTAAAGTTTGCTGTGGCCATAACACGGCGAAAAGCGCCCTCAAGTTCACGAATGTTAGAACGGATTCGTTTAGCTATAAAAAAGGCAACTTCACTTGGTAAGCCAATATTCGCTTCTTCAGCTTTTTTCTGCAAAATAGCAACTCGGGTTTCTAGTTCGGGCGGTTCAATGCAAACGGGCAAACCCCAGCCAAAACGCGAACGTAAGCGTTCTTCCAGCCCTTCCACTTCTTTTGGGTAGCGGTCGCAGGTTAAGATAATTTGGCTCCCCCCCTCTAATAAAGCATTAAAGGTATGAAAAAATTCTTCCTGAGAGCGTTCTTTACCGGCAAAAAATTGAATATCATCGACCAGAATAGCGTCAAGCGAACGATAATGTTGTTTAAACGCATCCATTGCGTTGTGTTGCAATGCTTTTACCATATGCCCGACAAAGCGTTCGGAGTGTATATAGGTGATACGCGCATCAGGTTTGTGTTTTAGCATCATATTTCCAACCGCATGCATTAAATGGGTTTTACCTAAGCCGACACCACCATAAAAAAATAAGGGGTTATACGCACTACCGGGATTTTCTGCGACTTGCATGGATGCAGCTTTTGCCAATTGATTTGACTTACCTTCAACAAAATTATCAAAGGTAAATAAAGCATTTAAATTATGTTCAACAAAAGAGTTGTTTGTTTTTGGTTTAATGCTGGTAATAAAGGATTCAGTTTTTGGCGCACTAATTACTGCGACAGGTTTATCGATATTTCTATTCTGGCTACCAATTTCAATGAATAGCCGAGTGACTTGTTGTGGATCAAGATCAGATAAAATGGTTTGAATCTTATCCTGGAAATTCTGTTTTACCCAGTCCTGTACAAAACGATTAGGAGCTAATAGTTTGATCTGGTTGTTTTCTTCAATAATTTGAAGAGGCCGAATCCAGGTGTTTAATTGTTGGTCAGAGAGTTCCTGTTCTAATCGATGTAAGCAATTGGACCACATTGTTTTGCTCACGCAGATTAACCTCTTGTATAACGGGAGAATCATTTCTAAAAGAGTGAATGATTCTAAAATAGGGGTATAGATTGTATACCTGTTACACAGGCTTATCCACAAGTGAATGTTAATATTTAGCTTATAATTGCAGGTGTTTATAGTGTTTGTATTAAATTGTTTAAAATTTAACCAGGAAGAAAAATAGCAAATTTTTATGGTGGATATTTGAATTTAAAAGAACTGCATTATTATTAGACTCAGGATTTGTTTAACATGGTTTTTGTATGCTGGAATATGTCGAGGAATGATAGACAGATGAAGATTTAATGAAGTAGAAGATGGTTATTCTCAATGATAAGGTGATAGTTTATAAATTAATCAGTAATTAATTTTGACTAAAGTATTTATGGCACGTAAAATGTGCGGTTCGCTGTAACATTGATATTTATTGGATTTAGTCATGAAAAGAACATTTCAACCAAGTTGTTTAAAACGTGCCAGAACGCATGGATTTCGTGCGCGCACTCGTACTGTTGGTGGTCGTAAAGTATTAAAGGCACGTCGTGCAAAAGGCCGACACAGCTTGACTGTATAGTTTAGCCGTTTAATAAACACTAGTACTGCACTAGTTTTATTGCAAATATTATTAAAAACGGTCAGGAAAAAAACCATGTCTCTGGCATGTTTACCTAAACATGCCAAATTGTTAAAAGCTACTGATTATAATCAGGTTTTTGATAAAGCTGTTCGCTCCTCAGATCGCTACTTTACAGTATTAGCCCGGCCAAATATTCTACAGCACGCGCGTTTGGGCATGGCATTTACTAAGAAAAGGGTAAAACTGGCAGTAGCAAGAAATCGACTGAAACGTATTTCTCGAGAAAGTTTTCGATTAACACGAAATAAATTCAGTGCCGATTATGTGATACTGGCTGGTGCACAATGCACAACGGCAACGAATCAACAGTTATTTCATTCACTGGAACAACACTGGCAACAGCTGTATAAAAAATGCGCAAAATTATAGTAAAGATAATTACACTTATTATTCGTGCCTATCAGTATGTTATAAGTCCTTATCTGGCACCAGGTTGCCGCTATAGTCCGACGTGTTCCGAGTATGCCATTGAAGCATTTCAACGATTTGGTTTTATCCGTGGTTTAATTTTATCAGTACGTCGAATATTCAGTTGTCATCCCTGGCATTGTGGCGGCCATGATCCCGTCCCCGAATCGTTTACCTTAAAAGCAATAAAAAAATAATACCTGGAACTCATACATAATGAATCAACGCATACTTTTGTATTTCACCCTGTTTTTCATCATTTATATGATCTGGGCGCAATGGCAAATGGATTATGGTCCAAAACCTGAGCCAGTCGTTGCATCACAAACAAATCTAAACAGTGAAAATAAACTTTCGCTTGATGATATTCCACAAGCGGCAACTTCTGAAAATGCAGAGCAGCCTGTATCACCAGTGGTTAAAGATGTTGATACTAGCAGTGAACGCATAAAAATAGTTACTGATGTACTTGAGGTAGAAATTGACAGTAAAGGTGGTGATATCCGCCGTGTCGTTTTACGTGATTATTCCGTTACTGCAAAAAATCCTGAAGAAAAACTGGTATTAATGACCGATGAGAACATTAATTACCAGGTTGCACAATCTGGTCTGGTTTCCGTTAATAAAGACTCAGCACCTTCACATAATGCGATTTATCGCAGTGAACAGAATGTATATCGCTTAGCTGAAGGTGAAGATGTTATCGAAGTTCCTCTTTATTGGGAAAATGACAGCGGTGTAACGGTTAAAAAAGTTTTAACGTTTAAACGTAATAACTATGTTATTGATGTGAATTATACTATTGCTGCAGGTGATAAAAAGTGGAGCGGCAGTGATTATATGCAAATCACTCGTTCACAGCCGGTTGATACGAACAGCAACGCTTTTATACATACCTACACTGGCGGTGTTGTTTATAACGAAGAAATCAAATATGAGAAATATGATTTTGACGATATTGCAGAAACGAATTTAAATTATCAGTTAAAAGACGGCTGGTTAGCAATGATTCAGCATTATTTTCTTGCTGCCTGGGTTCCTGAAACAGGTAAAGATAATTTATATTTTAGTCGTTATAACCGAAATAAAGACCACTATACAATGGGTACGCGAACATCAGCGATTACCATTGATGCTGGACAAACAGGTGAAATTAGCTCTCAATTTGTTGTCGGCCCAAAACTACAGTATAAGCTGGAAGAAATCGCACCAGGTCTGGATTTAACGGTAGATTACGGCATATTAACCATCTTCGCAAAACCCTTATTCTGGTTATTAAATGCATTCCATGAATTATTTGGTAACTGGGGCTGGGCCATTATCTTTTTGACAATAACTGTAAAAGCGGTTTTTTATAAATTGTCAGAAATGAGCTATAAATCAATGGCAAAAATGCGCAAGGTAGCACCGCGTATTCAAAAGATGAAAGAGCAGTTTGGTGATGATCGCCAGGCAATGAGCAAGGCGATGATGGAGATGTATAAAAGGGAAAAGATAAACCCGATGGGTGGTTGTTTTCCTATACTTGTGCAAATGCCGGTATTCATATCACTGTACTGGGTGTTGCTGGAAAGTGTAGAAATGCGCCACGCACCTTTTATGCTATGGTTAACAAACTTGACGGATAAAGACCCCTACTTTGTGTTACCTGTACTAATGGGGATATCAATGTTTATCCAGCAAAAATTAAACCCTGCACCGGTTGATCCAATGCAGCAAAAAATATTTCAGATAATGCCGTTTGCCTTTACCATTATGTTTGCTTTCTTTCCATCCGGTCTGGTGCTGTACTGGGTGGTCAATAATATTCTGTCAATCGCGCAACAGTATGTGATTACTAAAAGAATAGAGAACGCATAAAACTATAAATATTATAAGTAGTACACAAACTTAACTGTAACTGCTCAGATTGTTTGATGAATAATGATACCATCGCTGCTATTGCCACACCTTCGGGCCAGGGTGGCGTTGGTATTATTCGTATCTCAGGTAACAAAGCGCCAGAGATAGCTGAAATAATTTCCGGCTTATGTCCTGCGCCTCGTTATGTACATTACGGTATGTTTACCGACGCAAATAAGACCACCATCGATAGTGGTTTAACCCTTTATTTTAAAAAACCATTTTCCTTCACCGGTGAAGATGTTGTTGAACTTCATGCTCACGGTGGCCCTGTTATATTAGATATTTTACTTAAAGAAATTTTGCAATATGGTGTTCGCCCTGCTCGTGCAGGTGAATTTACTGAGCGCGCATTCTTAAATGATAAAATTGATCTGGCACAGGCAGAAGCCATTGCTGATTTAATTTCAGCAGATAGCGAGCAGGCAGCACGCGCCGCAATGCGATCATTGCAAGGCGAATTTTCTGCAATCATTAACCAGCTGGTAGAAGAATTGATTCAACTACGAATCTATGTTGAATCAGCTCTGGATTTTCCAGAAGAAGAAATCGATTTTCTAGCGGATGATGCAATTGCAAATAAGCTTATTGCGGTAAATCAAAAATTATCTGCTGTAAAAAAATCTGCACAACAGGGGCGTTTGCTAAAAGAAGGTATGACGGTTGTTATTGCAGGAAAACCAAACGCCGGAAAATCAAGTTTATTAAACCAGCTGGCTGGACAGGAGTCTGCAATTGTTACAGAAATTCCAGGAACAACACGCGACATATTGCGCGAGCATATTCAAATAGACGGGTTGCCATTACATATAATAGATACGGCAGGATTACGTGATAGTGATGACATCGTTGAACAGGAAGGCGTAAAACGTGCAAAGCAAATGATCGAAAAGGCCGATCGTATTTTATTTGTTGTTGATATAAAAGATAATGATAAAACAGTTTTAGAAGCCTTGCCAAAAAGCATTGGCATTACAACTATTTTTAATAAAATTGATACGGAAAATCGTTCATCTGAAATAATAGAAAATCAAAACACCATAATTTATTTATCAGCGAAAACAGGTGACGGTATAGACCTGTTAAAACAACATTTAAAAAACTGTATGGGGTATCAACAAAAAACCGAAGGTCAGTTTATTGCCCGTCGCCGTCATCTGGATGCTATCGATAAGACTGAACAACATTTAAAGATAGCGGATAAGAACTTACATCAATTAAAAGCGGGTGAATTACTAGCTGAAGAATTACGTCTAGCGCAAGAGGTACTATCATCCATTACGGGTGAATTTAGTAGTGACGATTTATTAGGTAGAATTTTTTCAGATTTTTGTATAGGTAAATAAGGTTTATAAATTGTATGCTGCCGACTCGTATAAAATGAAAATATTTTTACATTGATTCTAGTAAGAGATGAATATTTAAAACTAAATCACTGCTGTCCCGCTAACAAAGAGAAAATATCTAAACAGGCTGTTTTAGCAGGCCTGGAGAATGGCTGCACTTATACCTATTATTTCGTCGAGTCACTTATTTGTGACTTCTGTATTTTATCTCCAAGTTTCGAATTATCTCCGAGGCAGGGGTTAGGAGAGTTGTATTGGTAACCGCCATACGCCAACATCATAAGAGAAATTAAAATTGCCGCAATAACCGGCCTATCCCTGCCAAGCTCTCTACGCACCTCTGGGCTAACTTTATCCAGATCCTGTGGATGATATATTCCTTTTCGGCAAAAGAGCATAGACAAAAAAAACATTCCAGAAACTGCTATAAAAGCATGAATAGTGTATGTGAATGCGGTTAGTGACTCACAGTTTTCAACCAGTGTCGCGCTCCCCCCCAAAACCGACGCGCAAGCCATCATAGCAATTGCAAAAATATTTATTGGAGTTCTAGCATTATTAGCAGCACTAAAAAGCGCATTACTTTTATCTTTACTCTCATCAATCATTTACGGACACCCTCAATAAAAAATGTTGTTCAAAATATGATATTTTTTTGTTGTACTTTTTGTGCACATACATATGTAGGTTCACATTTCACTTCGATTCGTTATAAAAATATAACGCCTACTTTACTGGCAACCTGTTTTTCAGGTCATAGCTCAAGGTTGTCGGGTTGATGTTATTGATAAATATTTTATTTATATAATTGTGATGTCATTTCACCAAGATGAACAGGATTAATTTCAGTAAAGGTGACCTCTCTAACCATGCCCATTCGCTGCCAGATGAGTTTATGACCTTTGGTGAATTTAACTGATTTTACTCGCTTATGCCAAAGCATTATTTCAGCTTTTGTTGCTTTACGTAATTGACCTGCTTTGCCATGTAAACGAAGTGCTGGTGGATCAGTAAACTGGCCCTTCAAAAGGCACTTGAACCAAAACCATTTACTACTATTAACAGCTAAAATACATATGTTGTTATTTACTTCAAGATTCTTAGGTAATTGACTAGTGAACTCTTCAAAGTAAATAGCTTGACCTGGCTTACCTAGAATTAGAGAGCCAATAGGTGTTATGTGTGGATTGCCATTTTCATTAACTGATGAAATAGAAAAATGGAATGATGATGAAAAGGATTTTTTAAAATGGGACTTTATACTGTCCCAATGAGTATTAATTTCTATCTGCATTTCTTTTTTTGCATAATATTTAAGTTATAGGAGTATCAGACGATATTTGTTTAGAAGCAATATGTTGTCGTTATTGTGAATTCGACTATAGTCTAATTTATTCGTATGTTAAAGCGTTTTAAGCCAGACGCTGGCAACCTAATAACAATAACAATTAGATGAGAAAGGAAATTATGATAACACCTGATATTCCTCAAAACGAAGAATTACGCGTCAGGACACTGAAGTCGTTGAATATTCTGGATACCTTACCCGAGGAGCGTTTCGATCGTCTGACACGCATGTCGAAGCGCCTATTCGGGGTGCCAATCGCGCTGGTAAGCCTGGTTGATGAAAACCGCCAGTGGTTTAAATCCAGCATGGGCCTGGATGTGAGTGAAACGCCTCGCGAAATATCATTCTGCGGACATACGATTCTTGGAAAAGATGTTATGGTTATTCCTGATGCTGCCAGTGATATACGTTTTGCAGATAACCCGCTGGTGGTGAATTTTCCGACTATACGTTTTTACGCCGGGTGTCCGCTCAAGTCTGCTAATGGTTGCACTTTGGGCACATTGTGCATAATTGACAAAGTGCCAAGAGCATTTAACGAAGAAGATATCAAGATATTAAAAGATCTTGCCTCTATGGTGGAGGACGAGCTCGAAGCCATTCAAATGGCGACACTGGACGAGCTCACCAAGATATCTAATAGAAGGGGCTTCCTGCTGCTCGCTGAACATTATCTGAATTTCAGTTTGCGACAGAATATTCCTGCGTCACTGGTTTATCTTGATCTGAATGGCTTTAAACAGATCAATGACAATTTCGGGCATGCTGAAGGAGATGCGGTGCTGGTGGCATTTGCGAAGCAAATGCAAAATTCGTTCAGGCAGACAGATTTGTTCGCGCGTATAGGCGGTGATGAATTTGTGATTTTGTTTTCCAAAACATCTGAAAAACCTGCGAATGATATTATGGAAAAATTCAGCAAGTCGATTGAAAAATATAATGAAGAAGCTGATCGAGGATATGATATTTCATTTTCATTTGGTGTCATCGAGTTTGATCCAGACAGACACGTAAGCGTAGATATTATTCTTGGTGATGCGGATAGCCTGATGTACGAGTGTAAGAAACAGAGGATTAATACAGTCAGCGCGCAAGTAAAGAGTGTTTCAATGTAAAGAAAGGAAAGCAAACACGACAAACAAAGACACCCATAAAAACAATTGACAATAACATAACGATTTTGTACCGTTAATATAACAACTCAACAACCCGCTAAGGATAGCCACATGCCAAAATCAGGGAAGACCTTGGTATCTCTTGATGTCACCCCCAATTATCACTGTCTTTCTCGTTGTGTACGCCGCGTGTTTTTATGCGGTGAGTGCATCCTCACCGGTAATAACTTCGAATACCGTCGGCAGTGGATCGAAGATCGCCTGCTGAAATTAGGAAATATCTTCGTTATAAATATTGCTGCTTATGCAGTGATGAGTAATCACTATCATGTGCTTCTGCATCTTAATAGTGAACAGGCCTTAGACTGGTCAGAGCTTGATTTGGATAAGTAGGCATTACTGATTGTATTTTCTTTCGTAATATTCAAGTGGCTTAGGTAGTTTTCTATAATGGCGTTGTGGTACTTCACTTAACGATTCTTTTTATTAATGAGGTTTTGCTTTTTAGTAACAAATTTATCTGTTCCCAGAAATATCTGATTTAGTAAGTTCTCCCATAGTGAGGGGAAACCTATGCCCTCTCTTACAAAATCGATATATTTTGATATGACTATTTTTCGACGTTTAGCAAAATTCCATAATATCCAGTCTGTCTCGAGCCAGGGTCGTGCAGGTATTTCACCTATCATGGCCTGATAACTACTTCATTTCCATTCATCCATGTTTTTTATCCTATGTGCCCGAATGGGGTTTAATACGACGTAACGTGATAATTCTAATAGGTAGCTATCACGTTAGACTACTATCCCTTTATACCGCCCTTGATAGACATGACCTACGCGATAATGCTGAATATTAGAAAAAGGGGGTCAATTTTGTTGTCCGTAGGAGGGTCAGTTTAAATGGCCATTAACACGGCAGTTTCAATCACGATGTGATAATGATTATCCATCAGACAATAGGCGTGACAGCGCCAGTTGAATCGGCTGAAAACATTTCCTAATATTTCAAGCCATTTTTCACGGTCTTTATCATCTATATAAATAGCTTCACGTCTACCCCCTCTCGTGGTGACATGATACAAACCGCCCGCCAGTTCTAGTCTTAGTGGTCTTGCAATTAAGAAACTCTAGCATTGAGAATATGGCATGGAAAGACCTGACCCCTTGTTTCTTTCTTATTTTCTTTTACCGTAATCTAAATTGCCATATATGTGATTTATTTATTACACTCTAATTATAGAGATTTTATCAATAATTACTGCGTACAAACAAAACAAACTCGAACACTAAAACCTGAAATAGCGAGTGAGCGTGGTTTATTTCTTTGGTTTACCTTTAATGAGTCTGACCCTAATGCCGCTTACTTAAGCTAAATCATGTCCAATTTTGAACAATTTCTTGCCTCATAATAGACCGTGATTTGACCATCATTGAATAGGCTTTTGGCCTTCTTTTTATTACCCTGGGTTCGACCCTGGGTGTTCGGTTTCCAACTCGTAGCTGTCCAACCAACAACAAGAGTTCTTTTATTAATTCAATATTAGCAGTCCCCGTTTGTTGGTGAAATGTTAGCCATAGCTGGATAGTGTG
>RCNG010000756.1_pt1 | contig 15320 bp, 11 predicted proteins | sample 2041371 | NCBI WGS metagenome assembly RCNG01 (sample SAMN09708227, study PRJNA481090) | Marine sediment metagenome, whole genome shotgun sequencing project. | biome: marine sediment; feature: ocean; material: sediment; isolation source: Sewage treatment plant 1 marine sediment (STP1) ... | reverse complement strand
TCCCGCGGCCCCCGCATCGCCGTCCTCTCTCTGGGGACGGGCGAGTGGCGCGAGTTGGCGGCGGGCGGCGGCGCCGTGCGCTATCTTCCCACCGGTCACCTCCTCTACCCTCGTGCCGGCGGCCTGACCGCCGTTGGCTTCGATCTGGATCGCCTCGAGACGGTCGGCCCGCCCTTCCCGATCCTGGAGGACGTCTATGCCGGGCCCGGCTTGAAGGGGGTTGGCCAGGGCGCCTTTTCGGTGTCGGACACAGGGGTTCTGGTCTACGTTCCGGGCGGCGCCGCGGCGGCCGAGACCAGGCTCGTCTGGGTGGACCGGGAGGGCCGGTCGACGCCGCTGGCGGCCGACCCGAGCAGCTACGAGTGGCCGAGGCTGTCCCCGGACGGCAGCCGGGTGGCGGTGACCGATCGCATGGCGGATGGGGCGATCGACATCTGGGTCCTCGGCGTCGAGCGGAGCACGCGCAGCCGGCTGACCGGGGGGGGCAACAACATTCTCCCCACGTGGGCCCCGGACGGCGAGGCGGTCTTCTTCGGCTCGCACCAGGGTGGGCCGGGGGGGCTGAACATCTACCGCAGGCCGGTGGACGGCGCCGGCGAAGCCGAGCAGATCCTGGTGAGAGAATACCCCCTGTTTCCGATGGACATCACGGCGGACGGGCGCTCGCTGCTGTTCGTGGAGTGGAACCCCGATACGGCTCGCGACATCTGGACGATGACGATCGAGGGCGATCGGCGCGCCGAGCCGGTCTTGGTGACCCCATTCGACGAGTACAGGCCGATGCTGTCCCCGGACGGGCGGTGGCTGGCCTATGTCTCCGATGAGTCCGGGCGATACGAGGTGTATGTCCAGTCGTGGCCGGAGGGTGCGAGCCGGGCGCTCGTCTCTGCCCACGGGGGCACGGGCCCGGCGTGGTCGGCCGACGGTACCGAGCTCTTCTACCAAAACGGCGAGGCGATGATGGCCGTCCCGGTGGAGGCCGGGACGAGCTTCTCGACGGGTACGCCTGAGCTGCTCTTCGAAGGGTCCTTCAAGCTCGGCGTCTACGGCTCGATCAGCTACGACGTGTCCGCCGACGGGCGGTTCCTGATGATGGAGCTCAGTCAGGAGGCGACCGCAGATCGGCTGCACGTGATTCTCAACTGGTTCGAGGAGCTCGAGCGCCTCGTACCAACGGAGTGACGATGATCGACACAACCCTCGGCCACTACCGCATCACCGCCAAGATCGGCGCTGGCGGGATGGGCGTGGTGTATCGCGCCCACGACGAGCGGCTCGATCGGGATGTGGCGGTCAAGGTGCTGCATCAAGATGTCGCACAGGATGCCGATCGCTTGGCTCGGTTCGAGCGCGAAGCGAAGGCGGTCGCCAAGCTCGACCATCCAAACATCCTCGCCATTCATGAACTCGGCACGCACAAGGGCTCGCCCTTCATCGTGACCGAGCTTCTCGAAGGCGAGAGCCTCCGCCAGCAGATTCCGGCGGGTGGCATGGCTTGGCAGGAAGCAGCCGAGATCGGCGCCGCGGTGGCCGAGGGCCTGGCCGCCGCCCACCGCAAGAACATCGTCCACCGAGATCTCAAGCCCGAGAACATCTTTCTCACCTCGGACGGGCGCGTGAAGATCCTCGACTTCGGGCTGGCGCGGATAGTGCTGCCCACGGATGAGGAAGCCGAGACGGCGACCCTGACTCCGGGCGGTACGGAGGCGGGCACCGTCATGGGCACCGTCGGTTACATGTCTCCCGAGCAAGCCGAGGGGCGCCCCGTCGACACCCGCAGCGATCTCTTCAGCCTCGGCACGATTCTCTACGAAATGCTGGCCGGCCGGCGGCCGTTCGAGGGCGACACCGCCACGGGCACGCTGGCCGCGCTGCTGCGCGACGATCCGCCGCCGCTGGCGGGTGTCGATCCAAAGGTCGCCCGGCTCGTCGAACGATGCCTGCGCAAGGACGTCACCGACCGGTTTCAATCGGCCGTCGAGCTGAAGTCGGCCATCGAGGAGTGCCTCATGCCCGGCGCCGGCCGCGAGCGGCCCTCGATCGCGGTGCTGCCATTCGCCAATATGTCCGGCGCCAAGGAGGACGATTATCTCTGCGAAGGGCTGGCGGAGGAGATCATCAACGTGCTCACCCGGATCCCCGGGCTGCGGGTGATCGCTCGCACTTCCTCATTCGCCATCGGCCGGATGGAGCTCGACGTGCGGCAGGCCGGAGCACGGTTGGATGTCGGCCACATCCTCGAGGGTAGTGTGCGACGCGCAGGTCAGCGGGTACGGATCACGGCGCAGCTGGTCACCACCAGCGACGGCAGTCATTTGTGGAGCGAACGCTTCGATCGCGAGCTGACCGACGTCTTCGCTCTCGAGGATGAGCTCGCCGAGGCGATCGCCGAGCGGCTGCGGGTTGACCTCAAGCAGGACGACCGCGGTCAACGGCGGGCCGCAGTCAATCCCGAGGCGCACGCCCTCTTGCTCGAGGGCCGGTACTATTTCGCCAGGGGCACGCCGGACGCCATGGCGCAGGCGAAGGAGTGCTTCGAGCGCGCGATTGAGCTCGACCCGACCTTCGCGCTCGCGTTCGATTCGCTCGCCGAGCTGTACTGGTACCTCGGGTTCTTCGGCGGTGTACCCCCGCGGGAAGCCTTTTCGCAGGGCATGTGGCACGCCCTGCGCGCGCTCGAACTCGACGACACCCTGTCCGAGACCCACGCTCTGCTGGGCATGCTGCGCAAGGAGCTCGACTACAACTGGCCGGAGGTCGATCGCCAGTTCCGCCGCGCCCTGGACCTGAATCGTGAGTCGCCAGTTGTTCGCCTGCGCTATGCGATGAGCGGTCTGCTGCCCCACGGCCGCATCGATGAGGCGGCGGCCGAGATTGAAGCCGCGTTGCAGAGCGATCCACTGTCCCTGCTCGTCCGCTGGTGGGTGGGCATCACAGCGTATTTGGGCCGCCGCCCGGAGCGGATGGTCGAGGAGGGCCGGCATATGGTCGCGCTCGACCCGACCCATTTTCTCGGACATGTGATTTTCGGATTGGCCTGCACCGAAAGCGGCGCGGCCGACGAGGCGGTGACAGAGCTCGAGAAAGCGCGCGAGTTGTCGGGCGGGATCCCTATCACACTCGGATTTCTAGCCTACGCCTATGGGTGCGCGGGAAGACGGGGCGATGCCTACGAGCTCCTCGATCAGATGGAGACGATGGCGACGAAAGCCTACGTTCCCCCATCGGCGTTGGCGCTCGGCCACGTCGGCCTCGACGACTGGGATACGGCATTTCACTGGTGGGACCAGGCGGTCGAGGTTCGCGACCCCATCATCGTCCCGATCAAGACCTTTCCGTTCTTCGACCCCGTGCGCGACGATCCGCGTTACCGAGCCCTGCTCCGCCGCATGAACCTGCCGGAGGACTGAAAATGATCGGCGCCACCCTCGGCCACTACCGGATCGTCGAGAAAATCGGCGAGGGTGGGATGGGCGAGGTCTACCGGGCGCACGACGAGCGGCTGGATCGGGACGTGGCGATCAAGGTGCTGCATGAGGCTGTGGCTCAGGACGCCGATCGGCTTGCCCGCTTCGAGCGGGAAGCCAAGGCGGTCGCCAAGCTGGATCACCCGAATATCCTCGCCATCCACGACTTCGGAACTGAAGGCGGTGTCACCTACGCGGTCACCGAGCTGCTGGATGGCCAGAACCTCAGACAGGCAATCCCGGCCTCCGGCATGCCGTGGCAGAAGGCGGTGGAGATGGGGGCAGCCATCGCCGACGGCCTCGCGGCGGCGCACGGCAAGGGGATCGTTCACCGCGATCTGAAACCCGAGAACGTGTTCATCACCTCTGATGGTCGGGTCAAGGTGCTCGACTTCGGGCTCGCCCAGGTCAAGGAGCCGGTGGAGGCCGAGGCCGAGACGGCAACCTTGACGCCGGCGGGCACGGCGGTCGGCACAATCATGGGCACCTTGGGATACATGTCTCCGGAGCAGCTCAAGGGAGAGGCGTCAGATGCGAGGTCCGACATCTTCGCCCTCGGGTGCGTGCTTTACGAAATGCTGTCCGGACAGACCGCATTTCTCTGCAACAGCACCGCCGAGACCACAGCAGCAATACTCAAGGAGGAGCCACCGCCGATCCCGGCTTCTGGCGTGGCCGTGTCGGCCCAGATCGAGCGCATCGCCCGCCGATGCCTCGAAAAGAGTCCGAAGGCGCGTTTCCAGTCGGCCCGCGACCTCGCATTCGCGCTGCAGCAGCTCACCTCGACTCAGGTGCCGGCACCCACCCCCGCCAGGCTGCAGGAAGCCGACTCGGATGCCAAGCCCTCGATCGCCGTCCTGCCCTTCGGCAACCTGAGCGCCGATCCCGAGCAGGAGTACTTCTGCGACGGCATGGCCGAGGAAATCATCAACGCGCTGGCCCACCTCGACGGCCTCCGGGTGGTCGCCCGGACCTCCTCCTTCGCCTTCAAGGGAAAGCACCAGGACATTCGCGAGATCGGCGACGCCCTCGACGTTCAAACCCTGCTCGAGGGCAGCGTTCGAAAGGCGGGAGACCGGTTGCGGATCACCGCCCAGCTCATCAACGTCGACGACGGCTACCACCTGTGGTCGGAGAGCTTCGACCGCAAGCTCGAGGATGTATTCGCGATCCAGGACGAGATCTCGCTGGCCATTGTCGAGAAGCTCAAAGTCGAGCTCCTGGGCGGGGAGCGAGAAGGCATTCTCAAGAAGTACACCGACAATCTCGACGCCTACAATGCCTACCTCAAGGGTCTGAATCAGTGGAACCGGCTGACGGCCGATGGCTATGAACAGAGCCTCCAGTGCTACCAGGAGGCGATTCGCCTCGATGACGGCTTTGCGCCGGCGTACGCCCAGCTCGCCATCTGGCATCTGTCGCAGGCGTTCTGGGGCACTCTGTCTCCTATCGATGCTCTGCCCACGGCAATTGAGATGGCCGAACGGGCGCTGGCGATCGACGACACGATCTCCGAGGCCCAGGGATTCATTGGCGTCGTGCGCGCCTTTTTCGAACGCGACCAGGAGGCCGGCGAACGAAGCCTGCGGCGGGCGGTGGAGCTGGGCCCAAACATCGCAGTCAATCACAGCAACCTGGCGGCGCTGCTCACTGCCCAGGGTCGGTTCCACGAGGCGATCGAGGCCGCGAAAACGTCGATGGCCCTCGATCCGCTGTCGCCGACCACCAATGCCTGGGCCTGCTGGTGGATCGGTCTGGGGGGCCGGATCGAGACAGCGATCGTCAAGCTGGAAGAATTGGTCGCACTCGACCCGAACCACTGGCTTCCCCACCACGTGCTCGGTGATCTCTACTCCCGGGCGGGGAGGTTGGACGAGGCCATCACAGCAAGCAAGCGCGCGGTGGCGCTCTCCGGCGGCACCTCGATCGCGGTCTCACAGCTTTCGTATCTCTCCTATCTCGGCGGAGCCATCGAGCAGGCGAATGAGCACCTCGAAAAACTCAAGAAACGATCGCAAGAAGCGTACGTCCCGCCCACCTTTTTTTCCTGGATTCACTGTGCGCGCGGAGAGTGGGCGGAAGCTCTGCGGTGGATGGAGGAGGCGGTTCGTATCAATGACCCGTGGTTCACGTTTCACCGCATGATGGAACCGTTGTTTCCCGCCGATTCGAGCATCGAGGCGGCGCTTCAGCGATACGGCGTGTGACGAGTTTTCAACGTCGAGTTCACATGGGAGGTATCCTCATGAAATTGATCGCAAAAGTCGCGATTGCGGCGCTGCTCCTTATGACGCCATTTCTCCTCCGTGCACAGACCATCAACAGTAAGTGGACCGAGGCCGAGCAGGAGATCTGGGCGCTGGAAGAGCGCTACATGACAGCATTCAAGGACGGAGACGTGGCAGCGTTGAACGCATTCCTGCACGCCGACTTTCTCGGCTGGCCATCGTACTCGAGCGATCCCCTTGCCAGAGCCCCGGCCTTGGCATCGGTGCCGGCCATGCACGAGAACATGGTGATCCGCACTATCGAGGTTCGGCCCCGCGCAATTCACGTGAGCGGCAAGATCGCCCTGGTCCACTACCTCGTCGTTCTCGAGACCGAGGAAGGAGATGGCAGCACGGCCGCGACCTCGTACCGGATCACCCACACCTGGGTCGAGGAGGGCGGCCGATGGCAGATTCTGGGCGGCATGAGCGCCGGAGTGGAAGCCGAGGGTTAGCTCCAATACTGTTCATTTTGATGTGCAGCCGAGACGGCTACACCACAAAACCGCCTCCGAGTCCTTGTGGTGTAGGCGTCCCGCCTGCACATGCTGGCGACAATTGAACAGTATTGGGGTTAGCTCATATTCTCACCCGCTTACTGCTGCGGCCGACGACGGGCCGCACCCAGCAGAGTTTTCTCACTTCACGGCGCGGGATAACTGATTCGACAGCCGATCCCAGATCTCCGCCATTCCCCGGTGGTGCTCGGCGAAGACCTCGAGCAGCTTCGGGTCGAATTGCTTTGAGGGCTCGACGCGGTCGTCACCCTCGAGGAGGATTCGGCGCGCCTTCTCGTGGGTAAAGCCGGGTTTGTAGGAGCGCTCGGAGCGGAGAGCATCATAGATGTCCGCGAGAGCCACGATGCGGGCCGAGATCGGGATCTCCCGACCTTTGCGGCCGGCGGGATAGCCGCCGCCGTCCCACTGCTCGTGGTGGTTGAGCGCGATCTCGGCCGCCATCTGCAGACGGTCGGAGGCGGAGAGGATTTGGAAGCCATGCTCGGGGTGTCGCATCATCTCGAAAAGCTCGTCCTCATCGAGGCGGCCTTTCTTGCGGAGGACTGCCACGTTGATGCTCATTTTGCCCACGTCGTGGAGCTGGGCGGAGTAGCGGATCTCGTCGCAGAATGCCCTGGACCTGCCCAGAAGTCCGGCGAGGTAGTACGAGTACTCGTTGACCCGTTCGACATGTTTGGCGGTGTCCTCGTCGTGCAGCTCGGCAGCGCGCGACAGCAGGTTGATGGAGATCTGGAACGCGTCCTCGGTTTCGTCCTGGAGGGCGGCGATGCGCGCACGCTGCTCGCGCAGGAGGCGGTTGCGGTCGCGCAAACGTACGTTTTGGGCTGAGATTCGCTCGACCATGTCAGCGCGCTCGATGGCGCCGCCGACGATGTGGTTAAAGGGCACGATGAGATCGGCCTGCTCACGCTCGAAGGGTATCGGCCCGTTACCCGACGCATCGAGCCGGTTGATCAGCTGTACGACGCCGATCACTTTTCGATCGTGGTTGAGGAGCGGAAAGCTCAACATTGAGCGGCTGCGATATTCGTGATCCCGGTCGAATCTGGGGTCGAAGCTGAATGGCAGGCTGTCGGGGATGTTGTAGAGGTCTGCCACGAAGACAGTTTCGCCGGTAGCCGCGGTATAACCGGCGATCGAGGCCTGATTGACGGGAAGCACGAAGCTGGCGGGTTCGAGCTCGATGCGGTCGTTCTGCGTATCCGCCGCTTCGAGCCGCTTCGTCTTCCCGCGCCCGCGGACGATGAAGACGGTGCCCGCTTCAGCTTCGGTGAGTCCGCGGCTCTTGAGCAGCACCCGGCTCAGCAACTCCCCCACCGGCTGCGGCTTCGAGTACTCGATGAACTCGAGGAACTCCCTGAGCACGTCCATGATCTCATCCTCTCGACAAACATTAACCATCATATCGTTTCTAACGGGCAGCCCCCAGCCCGCATATCTCGCCGGGCCTCGCGGGGCGCGGAGTCGTACTTGACAGTTCGTCGAGCACCCCGAAGCGAGAAAACGCCGCTGGGTGTGGTGCATCAACGGCCGTAGTAGCGAGGTGGTGAGATATGCGGGCTAGTTCTCGACACAGGCGACAAGGAGTGCTCCCCAGTCGCTACCGCTATCGAAATCGCCATCGCGATCGAAAGGGAAGCTCCGAAGGAGCGACAGATTCATAGCCTGGGGCGTGAGCCCCAGGAACACCCAGCACCCCATCATCCAGCCCTGGAGGGGCGACAGATTCTGCCTGGGGCGTGAGCCCCAAGCAATGGCGTTCGATTGTCTGTCGCCGCTTCGCGGCTTATCAATAATAAGGTCGACTCGAACCCTGGGGCTCACGCCCCAGGCTATGAGTATTTCGCCGCTTCGCGGCTTGCCGAAAAGCGCGTTCATCCAGACCTTTGGGGTGGGCGCCTGAGGGTCGGAGTGAACGCCGCATGTTCGCGGCTGCTTCCCGTCATGAACGTGGTCGAGAGCACTCACGCACTACAAACATCGAAGACGACAAAGCCCGGCGACCACTACGGGCAACCGGGCTTTGAAAAAGCACCGAAAGGTCAGTGCCCTGGCACCCTCCAATGAGGCGGGTTAGCGAACCTCTTTGAACACTACGTGCTTGCGCACGACCGGATCGTACTTTTTGACCTCGAGCCGCTCGGTGGTGTTCTGCTTGTTCTTCGACGTGTAATACATGTAAGGGCTCTCGGCGCTCTTGAGCTTGATGTTGACGCGATGTCCTTTTGCCATACTTCCTCCACTCACTCGGGCCGGGGGATTTTACTCGTGGTGAGAAATTGTGTCAAGTTGACGCCGTAAAACGTTGATGGTCAGACATCGGGGTCGTCCTTGAGCATCGCAGAGACTATGCGTTTCAGCTCGGCCTCGAGGTCGATCCAAAACCCCTTGAACTCCGGATCTCCCCTCTCGAAGGCTGCCGCACCCTTCGGATTCGCCGCCGGTTCGAGGCCGGCCGCGACGAGCTGGACGAGATAGAGCAGACGAGACCCCTGCCCCGGTTCCAGAAAACCAATCGATCCTTCGACCGACTTGCCGGCCTCGGCCATTCGGTCGCGCCGCCAGCGCTGGAAGCGGAAGACCTCCATCACCTCGATGTTCTGCTCGAGCACCACCGGCAACAGGCTGAGGTAGCGGCTCATGTTCGGTCGCTCAGCCACGCTTCGTGCGAGCAGATCCGCAAGAGCTTCCTGATCGAGGGGGTCGTTCACATCATCGAGGCTCTTCTCAACCTCCTGGTACCATCCGTCAAGCTCGTCACGGAGCATCAGCAGGAAGAGCTCTTCCTTGGTGCGGAAGTACATTGAAGCGACACCGCGCTCGACCCCAGCCGCCTGGCCGATGGCGTCGAGGGTCACCTCCACGTACGGCATCCGAACGAATGTCGAGCGCGCTTCTTCCCGGATTCTCTTTTTGCGAACTACCCGTTGGCTCTTTGCCCGTTCGCGCTTTTCGCGGTCGATCAACTTTCCCATGGATGGTTAGCCCTCAAGCGTTATGTGGCCGTCGCGAGCCAACCGCCAGAAGACCAGCAGCGAGTCGAGCTCCGACAACGGCGAAATCGTCACGATCGAACCAATGTTGGAGCTGCCGTTGATGCGTGATAGAACGAAGCCCTCCACGGGCGACAAGCTCATGTTACTGAGATCGTCGAGAGAGGTCGCGATTACCGGAACCGCATCCGTCCTGATCCCGTCCCCTTCGATGCCTGCCATCACCTCTGACTCGAGCTCCTTGACGACCAACGCCAACTCACGGTTGTGCGGGTCGAGGCTCGCCGCGGCCCTCAGGTGGCGAGCCGCGGGTTCGTACGCCCTGTTTTTCAAATGCTCCTTCGCCTCCACGAGCAGCGCCTCGGTACCCAACGCCGGCGCCGTGCTTCCCCCGCCCGCACCCGGTTGATTCTCCGTCGAAGCCGGAGCCACGACCCGGGGGCGGACGACCTTGATCTTCCCCTCCCTGATCCTCTGATACAGCACCTGAGAGACAAATACCTCACTCGAGTGCGTGTGGAGGCAAATGTCCTCGATGCTGCGATCGTCGTCAACAGACTCGAGGACTCCCAGCCAGCCCGGATCCATCTCGCCTTCATCGACCAGCGGCGCCACCGCGACGGGCACGCACTGGGGCGACGGGATCAGCGCCTTGATGGCCTCTGCGTGGTCGAGACGACGCATTCCCTCCATCACCAGACCGGTGACGTGAATGGCCATGGGCACCAGACCGTGCAGCGGGAGCTCGCCGTCGAGGAACTCAAAGGTGCCCTCCTTCCAGGCAAAGAGCTCGAAGATATTTTCTTCCGTCTTGAGCTTGAGTATCTGGTCGAGCATCTCCGTTTCGATCGCGCCCCCTTCGATCAGGATTTCCCCGAGGAGCCCGCCTTGCTCCTCCTGCACGGCCATCGCCCGCGCCAGAATCTCCTCGGTGATCACGCCCTTGCTGAGGAGGAACTGGCCGAGATACCCCTTGGGATGGGATGTCGACGAGGACACGATCTCGCCATTTTCGAAGAATACCTTCTTGTCTTCTATCCCGTTTGTGACACTCAACGTGCCGGTCTGACGACCACCTGCCAGCCACTGGAGGATCTCCGCGAGGCTCATGGTCTGGAGATTCCCGTTGATCGGCATCGTTCTCTCTCAGCCTATCTCGGAGTCGGGGATGTCGATGTGAAATGTCGTACCGGCCCCGACCTCCGTGTCGAAACTAATCGCCCCACCTAGCTCCTCGATGATCGCCTTGGAGATGCTCATCCCGAGTCCGGTTCCACTCCGATGCCGCCAACCGGCTTCGTCGGCCCTCGCGAAGGGCTCAAAGACATGGTCGCGGAATTCCTCCGGAATCCCCGGCCCACTATCCGCCACCGCCACCCTCAGATGCCCGCTGTGCCGGTTCACTCGCACCTTCACGACATCGCCGGCGGTAGAGAATCGTACGGCGTTCGACAATACATTTGTCAGGACCTGGATCAGACGATCCGGGTCGACTTGGACTCGGGCCCCGGGCGCCGTCTCATCGAGATCGAATCGAATGTCATGCTGGTTGCCGTATTCGGACGTCGCCTCGATCGCTTGCTCGACGACCGGCATCAACTCCACCTCCTGGATGTGAAATGACATACGGCCGGAATCCAACTTGCGCGATATAAGGATGTCATTGACGAGGCGTTCCATCCGCTTGCTGTTTCGCAGAGCGTTCGCGACGAGCTCACGTCCCGTCTCGCCGAGATCTCCAGCAACGCCGCCGTCGAGAAGCCCGATGGCCCCTCGAACTGCGGTCAGCGGCGTTCTCACCTCATGGTGGATCATGGTGACGAACTCTTCCCTCTGGCGCTCGTTCCGCAGCCGTTCGCTGATGTCCGCGGCTACGATCACATACCCCCTGCGACTCCCCGGAGATTCATCCATCGCCGCAATCGAGACCAGTACCGGGAACTCCTCGCCGGTGCTTGTCAGAAGCTCGGTCTCGAGCCCTTGAACCGAGCCTTCCGGATTCAGCGCGTGGAGAAGCGAGGCGTAACCCTCGGGCGCCCGAAACAGGTCGCTGCAGTGACGCCCGACCAATTCTTTCTCCGTGGCGCCCGCGAGCGCACAGGCCGCATTGTTCGCCCGGGCAATCGTGCCGTCCCGACGGGTCACGACCAGGCATTCGCCCATGGTTTCGAGGACGCGATCCAGGTAGTCCCGCGAAACGGTGGTCTCTCGAAGCTGTCGTGTCATTTCGTTGAACGCCGCCGCGAGCTCACCGACCTCGTCGGCGGTTCGAACCTTCAGGGTGGGGACCGACTTTCCTTCGGATACCGCCCGCGTGGCCTCGATCACCTCTTTTAAAGGACGGGTCACGGCCTCGGTGAGCAGCGCCGCTGCAAGCACGCCGAGGACTGCGAACACGGCGCCGACCAGAGCGGTCCTCCGCGCCAATATCGCCTGGTCCTCCGCGAGACCGGCCCGCGAGTAGTTCAGACGCACCCCTCCGAGGAGCCGGTCGCCGAGGTACACCGGCTTGGTAACCGTCATGACATCGCCCAAAAACTCCACCAGTAACGCGTCCGACACCGCGACATGCTTCCGTGCCGCTTCGTCGATCAGCTGGTGGCGCGACGGGTTTTCCACGCTGCCGTCGGTGAGCACTCGCCCATCCTCGTCGAAGATCACGGCGCCAAGCACGTTCTCCTGCCCCAACGTGTCATCGGTCAACTGGCGGAGTTGGCTGACGTCCAACAGGGCGAGCGAATCGGTGACATGGTTCGCAACCACGGTTGTCAGGAGCTTCCCCCGCTCGTCCAACTCATGGCGGAGGCGGTCGTTCTGAACCCGCACCGCAAGGGCCGTCAGCACCACCCCGAAGGCGATCACGATCGCCGACACGAAGGCGATGAAACGGCCCCTTAGACCGATGCGCACCCGAACGTCCCTCCGTCCGGGCGTCTCATTGGCCCAGATCCTCTTCGACGTACTGCATGAGGTCCATGATGCCGGCGAGCTGCAGCTCCGGGCTGCCCACCAAAAGATCAAACTTCGCTGTCTCCTCGAATCCCTTCAGCACCGCCTGGCCCTCTTCATCTTCGTCCATGCCCAGAAGGGTCGTCCGCAGGGCATTCGTTACCTGAGGATCGAGGTTTTGGCGAACGCAGACGAGGTTCCGGGGCGCCGCTTTGGTCGTGAGGAGGATCTTGAGCTCGGAGATCCGGCTACCCGCAAGCCCCTCGAAATAGTCCTCATTGACCGCTCCCGCATCGACCTTGGACTTGAGCACCCAGAACAGGGTGTTCTCGGCATCGTTGGAGAACAGATATCCCACCCTGTCGGGCGGAACCGATGCGGCCGCGTCCTCGTAGTTGTCCAGTCTCAACCCGGTCGAGGCAAGCGCCGCCTTTGGCATCAAAAACCCGGACGTCGAAAAGGGCTCGCCGAAGGCGATCATCTTCCCGGCGAGATCCCCAACCGACTCCACACCGCCGTCGGCGCGGGTGAAGACGACGCTGCGATATGTATCCGATCCGCGCTTCCACCGCCGCAGGATCAGGTCGATTTCCGCTCGTTTCCCCACGAACGCCACCGGGAAGGGGCTGTCGATGTACACATCGACACGTCCATTCTTGAGCTCTTCGACCATTTTGCTGATCGAATCCACGACGACGATCCGTCCTCTGCCGATACCCACCTCGCCCATCCGCGAGACCACGTGGCTGACGAACGGACGGAAAACCTCATGCTCGTGGGCAGGGTTGAGGGAAATCGAACCAAAGGTGATGACGCCGGCTGGCGCCGGGGACGCCATACCGTCCGGCTCGGCCCGCTCACCCGCACGGCCTCCACACGCCATAACCGCTATCAGCGAAGCGCCGATGAGCACCGCGGCTAGCCCGCATATCTCACCACGTCGCGTCGCGAGGCCAGCGAGATGTCGTGAGATGTGGCGTTTTCGACCCAGAGGTCCGGCCGAAGCCCCCAGTGCCGTCCGCCGATGGGGCTCGCGAGCCGAGGTCAAGGCGCAAGGAGGAGTCGATGCCCGAGCATCTTCGACGACGAGCAACGAGGAGATCGGCCGCGATCCCCATCGGCCCGAAGGGTTGCGGCGCCATGGCCCCGTCTTCGTCGTTGACGCTCCTCGGCGATGGAGAGACATCGCCATCGTCGCGGCGCCTGGAATACGGGGCCATGGCGCACGCAACGGACGACGCTGGGGGTTCCGGCCGGGCCTCGTGGGGCGCGGAGTCGTACTTGACAGTACGTCGAGCACCCCGAAACGAGAAAACGCCGCAGATTGCGGCATATCGCCGGCCATAGTAGCGAGGTGGTGAGATATGCGGGCTAGTCGCCCTGATCGGATCACCGGTCAGTCCTCCTCGCCGGCAAGGACCACTCGATCACGTCCGGATCGCTTGGCGCCGTACAACGCGTCATCAGCCGCTGCGATGAGTTCCTGGCACGACATCGATGCTGGATACTCCGCCACCCCGCAGCTGATCGTAACCGAGAATAAGCCATGCCCGGTGTTGTGCTCGATGGCGGCGAAGTTCTGACGAATATCCTCCATTTTTTCAACCGCCGCCGCGCCATCGGCGTCCGGAAGCAACACCACGTACTCATCGCCGCCGAACCTCCCGAGCACATCGCTGATCCGAAGCCGCTGGCGCAGCAGGTAGGCGAGAGCCTTCAGGACGTGGTCCCCTACCAGGTGGCCGTGGGCGTCGTTGATTTGCTTGAATCCATCGATGTCCAACATCGCCACTGCAAGTCGTGATTTTTGCCGATCCGCCCGCCGGACGGCAGCCTCGATCTGCTCGATGATGCGGCCGTGCGTGTATAGACCGGTGAGGCCGTCACGTTCCATGAAGAGTCGCAAGGTTCGGCCGCGCTGCGCACGGGCCGCGATCGCCGGAACGAGTTGGTCCGGCGGCATTGGTTTGGTGAAGAAATCATCCCCCCCTTCCTTGAGCGCGGCAATCTGCTTCATGCGATCGGTTTCTCGCGACAGGAAAACGATCGGCACGCCGACAAACGCCTCCTCCTGGCGGATCACCATTGTCAGCTCGAGACCGCTGCAGCCCGGCATGTAGATATCCATCAGGATGACATCCGGGCGGAACTCGATGAGTTGGGAGGTCACGTCCAGGGGATCGGTCACGGTGACGGTCTTGAGACCGGCCGCCTCGAGATTTGCAGAGTGGAACGCGGCCGTGTCAGGTTCGTCGTCGACGATGAGAATCCTAAAGGGTTCCGGTTCCGAGCGAGTGAGGCGATCGAGGGTCGAGAGCACATCACCGTAGTTGACGGGCTTGACGAAGAAGCCGCTGCAGCCCGCTCGCACCGCGTCGAGCCGGGCCTCGATGTCAGAGCGATTGGAAACGAAGACCAGCGGCACATCGCCCAGGACCCCGCGAATCTTGCTCGCCGTCGCAACCCCTGAAAGCTCGCCGGACTGCGTGGACAGGTCCAGGATCGCCGCAGCGGGTGTTCGACCGGCTGCATCCGCCACGACCTCATCTACCCCCGCATACAATTGGAGTTCGAAACCGAAATGCTCGAGCTGGAGGGCTAATTCGTCCGCAAACGATTCGCCATGCTCAACGACCACGATGAGATTCCGCCGTTCGAAATTTGGAGACGCCACAGACGCCCCAACCGTGATCGAGCTGATCGAGGTCTCATCCTGAGCATCCTCGGCGGCTGCCTCACCGATCTTCCCGAACTTCTCCATTATCTCGAGATTTTGTTCCTCGGTCGGGGCCCTGGTCTCCTCGATGAGAGCAACGAGCAGATGCTCGAGGCGACGGGCGGTCTTCGCCGTCCCGTCAAACCCAAGGCTACCCGCAGTGCCGACCAGACCGTGGGCGGATCTGTGAAGCGCACGCGCGGCATCCTGGCTCCAATCCTGCGCCGGCGGACCACGGACGAGGCCTCTGAATGGGCCAGGATTAGAAACGGGGACATCCACTTCCTGGCCGGCAAGGAACGGCTGCAGGAACTCATGGCCAGCCATGGGGACTATGAGCGGCAAAAAAGCCCATCCAAATGAATACGCGCATGAAGGAAATTGGTGTTGAAGCATATTATGAAGAAACC
>RCNG010000755.1_pt1 | contig 15322 bp, 12 predicted proteins | sample 2041371 | NCBI WGS metagenome assembly RCNG01 (sample SAMN09708227, study PRJNA481090) | Marine sediment metagenome, whole genome shotgun sequencing project. | biome: marine sediment; feature: ocean; material: sediment; isolation source: Sewage treatment plant 1 marine sediment (STP1) ... | reverse complement strand
ATAAAAATTGACTGGATGTTGAAAAAATCAGATGCAGAAAATATAAATATGCCTGTCTGGTCAAATGAAGACTATAAAGAAGCGTTAGCAATAGCCGAAAAAGCAGAGTTATTTAAACAAGACAAACAATTCGATTTAGCGAATAAACACTATAATAAAGCTATTGCAATAATAGAAAAGGTATTAGAGGGAAAAGAACAAATACAAAATGAATTAATTGAAAAAGCCAATACAGCTCTTGAAAAGGAAAATTTAAATGAGGCTAAACAACTGTTCGAACAAGCACAATCAATAGACGCAAATAATGACAAAATACTGAAAGGACTGTATCGATTAGAAAATAGAAATGAGGTTAATAAAATATTTCTTCTGGTAAATGAAAATGAAAATAACCAGCATCTTGATACAGCTATTAAAAATTTACAGAGAATTTTAAGCATAGAACAAGATCACAGAAAAGCAAAAGATAAATTGATCATAATAAAGGATAAAAAATCAAAAATTGATTATGATAACGCTATTAATGAAACATTAAATGCTTTGGAAAATAATAATTTGAAAAAAGCACAGCAGACATTGACTATAGCGAAAAACATAAATTCATCGGATCCGGTTATTAGTGAATTAACAATTAGAATTAATGAAGAAACAAAAAGCATAGCAATAAATTCTTTACAGAATAAAGCAATAAATCTTGAAAAAAAAGAACACTGGCAGTCTGCTCTTGACTCTTATAGAAATATACTTAAATATGATCCTGATACCAGTAATGCACTGATAAATGTACAAAGAGTAAAATTATATATAAAAATAAATGAGCTATTAGATAATATCATTTTAAAATCAGAACGATTACAAGATGATAATATATTAAATAGCTCAAATAATACGTTAGTTTATATTGAGTCAGAATATGAAGAAAAACAAAACTTCCTCTATCCATTATCAAAAACACCTAATTTGGCAAAAAAAATTATTACTGCAAAAAAGTTATTAAGCGAAGCCTCAAGAGATATTCCCGTTACTATAAAATCAGATAATGAAACTGATATTGTAATTTATAAAATTGGTAAATTTGGTAAGTTGAATGAAAAATCAATTTATTTGAAACCAGGTCGTTATACTATAGTGGGCAAGCGGGATGGTTATCGAGATTTCAGGAAATTAATACAGATAAAAGCATCAGATCAATTGGTGAATGTTAATGTACTATGCAGAGAAAAAATATGATTCGATTTATTGAAATTTCGGATGGAAAAGATGTTCAGCAGTTGACTACAGATGATCTGCCTCTTCAAGTAAGCCTATTAATAGAAAATTCTGTTAATGAAAATTTAGTAAATGAAAAGTTTTTTAATGCAAAAATAAGGCAATGTCTTAAAATATCGAGAATTGAGGAGGAGCAAGAAACAGAAGCAATCAGATGCGCATATATTGCCGAGGATGATGGCTATCTCTTCTTTCAGCCGGAAAATGTAAAAAAAGAAAGCTCTTTATCTGAAAGTTCTCTAGAAAAAAAGAATAAACTAAAAATATTTCATAATGATGAGTTAATAGAACAATCTGTGTGGCTGAAGTCAGGTGATATTCTAAGAATAGAAAATAAAATAATAAGCTATGTGGTGTCAGGAGATCGCATTGATATAAGAATTCTGGATAGATCAAATACAACTGTGTTATCCCCTCCTTCTAGTGATAAATTAATTCTTAATAGATCAAAAATAAATAATGTACACAAGGAATTGACTGAAGAAAATACATATAGTGAAAAACTATCTTCGAATTTTAAAAAAAATGTTTCAAGAAAAAAAAATAATCTGTTTATTTTATTGCTGTTTGTATTAACTACTATAGCTGGTTTTATTTTATTGGCTGAATCAGTAAGTATTAAAATAGAACCAGATGCAGATAAAATCATACTGGAAGGTAGTCTACCAGTAATAAAAATAGGCGAACGTTATATTTGTTTGCATGGACAATATCGGTTAACGGCCAATAAAAGTGGCTATCAGCCATTGGAAAAAATGCTTAAAATCAGTTCAACAAATAATACCTTTGCTTTTACCATGCAGGAAAAGCCTGGAATAGTACAGTTTAATATTATACCTGACAGTATAAATGAAGTGTTTATTGATAATGTTCTGTTTGGAAATAATATTGACCAGGGTGGCGAAGCTATTAAATATGAAATTGAAAAGGGAAAACATCGTTTAAAAATAATTAATCACAGATATAAAATATTAGAACAAATCGTTAAAATTGAAGGAAAGGAAATTTATCAACAATTTGATATGGTACTGGAACCTAATTGGGGTACTGCCAGGATATCCAGTATTCCAGATAATGCAAGTATTAAAATATATTCTGAATCAGAAAAAAATAATTATAAAAAGAATGAATCAATAAATCATAAAGAATATTCTACACCACTTGAAATTGAGCTGCTGGAAGATAAATATAAAGTTATTCTTGAGAAAGAAAAATATAAAGCAAAAGAGATACCTATTAATGTGAAAGCAGGTGATTCATTGCAACTTGAAAATATTCAACTGCAACCGGAAGATGCACTACTTAAAATAACTTCAAAACCTGACAATAGCATTATTCGTATTGATGGACAATATTATGGTAAAACGCCACAATCAATAAAAGTTTCACCCTATATTGAACATACACTTGAAGTGAGTTTATCAGCATATGAACATCAAACAGAGGTGTTTAAATTAGAACCTGAAGAAGTTAAAAATCTGAATGTGGAACTTGAAACTAAAACTGGTGTGGTCTATATAACCAGCTCACCTAAACAGGCTAAATTATATCTTGATGGAAAATTACAAAAAAAATCCTCTGGAAAATTTACCCTTAATAGAAAAAATCACACTCTTACAGTAAAAGCTAAAGGTTATAAAAGTCAGACAAAAAAATTGAATGCAAGCAGTTATAGTAAGAAGATAAGCTTTCACCTGGAAAAAATCGCTTCAGGTCATTCAGTGCACAATAATAATCGCAACATAAATAAAAATTCAACCCCGTCTGTTTCTGTGATTAAAAAAAATTATATCAACTCAATTGGCCAGGAAATGATCCTGTTACAAGCTAATACTATAACCATGGGTTCGGCAAAAAATGAAATAGGCAGACGCTCTAATGAACGGGAACATAAAGTTAAATTAAGCCGATCTTTTTATCTTTCGGATAAAGAAATAAGTAATAAACATTATAAACAGTTTAAAGCATCTCATGATTCAGGGATGGTTTCGGGACAGTCATTGAATACCGGAAATCAACCTGTGGTAAATATTACCTGGAATGAAGCAGCTAAATTTAGCAACTGGCTGAGTAAGCAAGAAGGCTTAACGCCATTTTATAAAGAAATAAATGGAAAGTTGCTAGCAATTGATTTAAAGGGGAAAAATAATGGTTATAGATTACCTTTTGAAGCGGAATGGTCGTATGCTGCACGAGGTAAGCAGCAGAAAAAATATCCCTGGTCCGGACAATATCCACCGCAAACAATCAGTGGTAATTTTGCTGACGAATCAGCACGTTCTCAGGTATCAGTGGTAATTAATGACTATAATGATCACTATAGAGTTTCTGCACCCATTGGAAGTTATAAGAAAAATAAATACGGTTTTTTTGATTTGGGCGGTAATGTATCAGAGTGGTGTCAAGATTATTATGCCCCCTACTCCGGATTTTCCAGTTCCGGATCAATAGAATTAAACCCAACCGGACCAGAGAGCGGAAACCATAAAGTCGTCCGTGATTCAAGCTGGAAAGATTCATCAATAACAGAATTAAGACTGAGCTACCGCAACTATAGTAAAAAATCAGCTAATGATATTGGCTTTAGAATCGCCAGGTATGCACAATGAAAGTGTACTCTATGAAATGTAATATTATAAAACTTATGATTTTTTTTATTGTTTCATGCAGTTTTGTCAGACCAGTCAATTCTGCGGACAGTAGACAGACAATTTTGCAAATATCAAAAAATGAACTGCTTACTAATCAAAGGGAAGAGCCCTCAGCGAGTAGTAAAAAGCCCTCAGCGAGTAAAAAGTCCTCAACTGGTATGAAAAAAAATTCAAAAGTATCTCCATATAAAAAGCCAGCGAAATTTATTCCAAGTGAAAAAATAAAAGCCGATTCTTCAGTCCCCTTTCCTGTTGATATATGACAATGGTAGCAAATCATGCATAGTAGAAAAAATATTCCGGGCGAATTTATCTATCAAATTTTTTCCCTGTTAATTGCTTTCATTATTGTTCATGCGGTGTACATTTCAATTATCAGACCACAGGCGGATGCCTTTATAGAACAGGAACATAAACAAATGCTTTCTGATCCCTCTTACATTCAAAAACGTAATTTCTATGTGGTGATAAGGGACTATGAACAGGAAACGTGTTTTATATTAATGTTTTGGGCATTAGCGATTATGACCTACAAGGGCTTATCTTCATGGCGACAGGATAAATTACTGGATAGAGATTTATTGAAATTACCCATTGATTTACCTATTGGGCCCGAAGATACAAAAGACCTGTTAAAACGGATCCAGAATATACCAGATAAAATTCATCATTATCTTTTACCCAGAGCTCTAAAGATCACCATACAACGCTTTGCAGCAACGAAAAATGTTCATGATTCTGCCACTGCGATGAGAGATGTCTGTGAATCAGAGTCGCAAAGGCTGGAGTCTGAATTATCAATTATTCGCTATATTGCCTGGGCCATTCCCTCGGTAGGTTTTATTGGCACTGTGCGAGGAATTGGAGATGCCTTGTCTCAGGCAAATCGTGCTATGGAAGGAGACATCACCGGCGTTACTGAATCATTGGGTGTGGCTTTTAATTCAACTTTTATTGCCCTGGTAATTTCCATAGTCTTGATGTTTTTTATTCATCAACTGCAATTATTACAAGAACGCCTGGTACTGGATTCAGAGAACTATTGTGATCAGAACCTGATTTCACGCTTAAAAAGTTAAATGAAAAAAAAGCAGCGAAACATATCATCCTTTAATTTATCGTTCCTGGATATTATGTTTTGTGGTTTTGGGGCGGTGGTATTATTAGTTCTTATTATTAATTCCAATGCAATTAGTGATAATAAAAAGAAATATGCAGACCTGACATCGGCAGTGAATAGTGTCAAACAAGAAACAAAAGCGGCTGAGCTTTACCATCGTAATTTACAAAACAAACTGTTGAAAAAAAGTGAGCAGTCAGAAAAAACACAAATCGATCTGCAGCAGATCAATACAATAATATCGGAACTGAAACAAAAAAAACAATTTGATGAAGAGCAAACTCTGGCCCTACGACATAATATCAATGCACTGCAAAATGATATAAAAAAAATTGCTGAAAATACCAGGATACAAAAGCAGACAATAACATCATCACTCAGGAAACAAGGCAACAAAGTCCGAAAATATGAGGGTCAGGGGAATCGTCAATATTTAACCGGTTTGAAATTAGGCGGTAAGAGAGTCTTAATATTAATTGACAGTTCTGCATCTATGCTGGATGAAACTATAGTCAATATTATTGTGAAACGGAATTTATCTGATAAGGTAAAAAAAGCGGCAAAAAAATGGCAGCAAGCAGTGAATAGCGTACGATGGCTGGCAGCAAATTTACCTGCCAGCAGTCAGTTGTTAATTATCAGCTTTAATAAAAAAGTACAGTCACTGACCAAAGATCAGTCATTAGGGTGGATAAAAAGTACCGATAAAGAACAAGTTAATAGTATGTTTAATAAACTCTTAGGACTGGTTCCCCAACAAGGCACCAATTTGAGCAAAGTTTTTTCTACAATAAGAAAAATGGCTTTAAAACCAGATAATGTTATTTTGATTACTGATGGTTTACCCACTCAGGGGAAAAATAAAAGTAATAAATCAAAAGTATCACCTGCTGAGCGAATCAAATTATTTCAGGAAGCAGTAAAAATCCTGCCTTCAGGAATACCGGTTAATACTATTTTGTTGCCCATGGAAGGTGATCCCATGGCCGCTGTCCTGTTCTGGCAGCTGGCAATAGATAGCAAGGGGTCATTTATGACACCCAGTCGGGACTGGCCGTAAGCAAGCTGCTATGAAAATTAAGAATCGTAAAACTATTGAAATATTTAGCTTATCATTTCTGGATGTCGTTTCATGCGGATTTGGTGCCATAATTTTACTCCTGGTGATCAGTAAAATTTCACAACCTATTGTAGTTGAACAAACAACTACGGATTTAAGAAGTACTCTCATCAGTCTGGAAGAGCAACTGCAACTTGTTCAGGGAGAAATCAAAACAGCGTATAGAACTTTAAATGAATCAGAACAACAGCTGGAGGCATTAATAAACAAGCTGGAGACAGATTCAGCAGTGTTAAGTCGAATTAAAGGGGAATCCAGAAAAGTCACTAATACATTGCATGCACAAAGTATTATAAAAGATAAACTCAGCAGTGCTCAACAGACTTTGACAGAAGAAATGCAGCGCTTACAACTCAATAAGCCGATAATCAAGCAAAATAATACCATTGGTGGAATTAGTGTGAGCAGTGAATACATTATATTTATTATTGACACATCGGGTTCTATGCAAAACTTTGCCTGGCCTCTGGTGAGAAAAAAAATGCAGGAAATATTAAAGGTGCATCCCAATGTGAAAGGAATTCAGGTACTTAATGATATGGGGGATTATATGTTTAGCCAATATGCGGGTCGCTGGATTTCAGATACACCAGGCAGAAGGCGTGCTATATTAAAAAGACTGGCTTCCTGGGATCCTTTTTCAAATTCTTCACCTGAAGAAGGTATTACACGAGCGATTAAAACTTTTTATGCTGAGGACAAGCAGATTGCTTTGTATATTTTCGGCGATGATTTTTCCAGGGGCTCAATACAATCTGTGATTGATACAGTGAATCGATTAAACCGTTCCAATCGTTCCGGGACAAAAAGAGTGCGAATTAATGCTATAGGCTTCCCGGTTTTGTTTAGTCATCCCGGCAGCGAAATGAATATTGCCCGCTTTGCAGCATTAATGAGAAAACTGGCAGAAAATAATAATGGTAGTTTTGTCGGGTTAACGGGCCAATAGTATATAATTCTTATACAGCTCGTCTGGGTTAGGATAATAGAAACAAAGATTATTGCTGGAGGTGGATATGTTAAAGAAATTCATTTTATTAACGCTGATGGTATTATTTATAAGTGCTTGTCAAACTCATCTGCCCGTGGTTTCTGAAAGCATATCATGTGCTGAAACTTCACAAAGCATTGCATCAGCAGATAGTGATTACTTACTTTACGCTAATATGATGGTTGATTCACTGATACAGGATAAGAAGGTGCAAAAAGAAACGGCGGTCGGAAGAATGGAATTATATCTTTATCCCGTGAGTAACAACAGCAATGAAAGCATTGATATGGCAGCGGTTAACAGGGCAATTAAAAACCGGCTGCTTCGTTCAAGTAAATTTATCATCAATGACTCAAATCCTGAATCTGCTGAATCCGGCACTTTTCAATTATCCGGTTCATTTGATGAGATAAAGCAGCAGACAAATAACTGCTCTGAGAGTTACAGGCAATTTTCACTCAAGCTTATGAATATTCGAACCAATAGCATATTCTGGTCAGAGAAAAAGCGCTTTCATTAAGGTTAACTTCAAATACAGCAGAAAATTTTATTATGGCCAAATTACCGGAAAAAACCAAACAAATCGCACAGGTACATGCACAACTGATTAATAGCGTGGTGATGGCCTGTTATAACCCAATGTTAATACCTCAACTGGAATCATTACTAAAATCATCAGAAGATAATGGCTGGGTGGATCTAATGAATCGGGTGCGAAAAATTCTCGCAGGATCTCGCACAACAAATTTATTAGTGGGTCTGGATGAAGAGGATGCTGCAATTGTTCTGGCTATATTAGTTGGCTTGCAAGATCCAACTCAGCTTCCCAAAGCAGTTGAAACAGAAGAAACCAGGTTTGCGGCTCCCGGCCTGGCAGCAATGATTGATGCCGCATCAAAAGGCGATGCTAAAGTCCTGTCAATTTTAGGCGATATGGCAGAACAAATGGTTGCTGCGCCAGGATCCATGCGCTATTTGGGTGCCATGATAAGACCCATGATCAATGGTGAGAGGGATTTAAAAACACTGACAACAAATATGGACGAAAAAGGCGTTCTACTGGTAGAAGATATATTACAGGAACTGGCCAAATTGAATCCTCAATAAGCTAAGGGCAGTCGCAAAAATTAATTTACATTTATTTTTTCGGCTGCCCTATTGGCTGAAACTGCAGGTAAGCGACTCGTTATAAACGAGGGCCAGGGTTGCCACGGAAACCTTCAAATAGAGGTGCTGAGTGTTCAGCCGCGATATTCTTAAATTTCTCTAACAGGTTTATAAACAGATCAAATAGATCGGGATCAAAATGTGTCCCTCTGGATTTTTTCATGATATTAATGGATTTTTCAATGCTCAATGCACACTTGTAGACACGATCCTGTACCAGGGCGTCAAACACATCTGCGATAGCCACCATCCTGGCGCTTATGGGAATCTCTTCGCCCACGAGTCCATTGGGATAACCGCTACCATCCCATTTTTCATGATGGTTCAGGGCAATATCTTTCGCCATCTGCAATAGACTGGTTTCGGAGCCAGAAAGGATTCTACCGCCTATTATTGGATGGGTTTTCATAATTTCATATTCATCATATGTCAAAGCACCGGGTTTGCGTAATACGCTGTCCGGGATGCCTATTTTGCCGATATCGTGCATGGTGGCTGCGATGCGGATCTCATCAATTTTATTGCGTTCCCAGCCGATTGCCTCTGCCATGACTTCACAATAAAGACCGATGCGACGGATATGAGCACCGGTTTCGCCGTCGTCCCTGGATTCGGCTGCCCAAACCAGGCGCAAAGCTATCTCCTCTTCCCTGGCACGGATGTCAGCAGTGCGCTTTCGTACCTCTTTTTCCAGGTGTTGTCTGGCCAGGGCATTTTCACGCCCCATTTGCAGGTAGCTGTGCTGATCGTCATAGCTATCGCCAAGCATTTCTATTATGAGAATTTTTTTTTCATTCCAGGATGCGGCTGTTGCCTCCAGTGCATACTCTTTGCCCTGTTCATCGGTTTCCACCCAGGGGCCTGATTTTCTGCGCTGGTTATCCTTGTTCCAGACTTCTCTGGCCTCGATCAGGAAGTTGTCGATAAACGGAAATTTAACATGCGGTTGTAAGGCCTTGTGCTGATGAAAAGCCTCTGGATAGACTGACTGAAAACAGATAGGTATTGGCCCCAGCAATTGGAAGCTGCCGTCTTGCAGAGGTTCCATGGGTAGCATATTCAAGGCATTGCAGTATTCCAGTCCCTGCGGATAATTCATAACGCTTGCCTGGATTATATGTGTCTCCAATTTGGCCAGTTTCTGACGTAGCAGATTCAGTTCATTGGACTTTTGCTGTGCCTGGCCGCGCCAGTGGATCGCCTGACTGCGGTCAAACAGAATAATCCAGTCTGCGCAGCGGGATGGAATCAAATGAATGTCAGCATAGTGCTCCGGCCACAATTCCACTGCGGGAAGCATCAATGGCTCATCCTTAAGAGGCAGCATGCCTTCGATAAATAAAACCTGATCCTGTAGTGGATTGCCCAGCATAAGTTGTTCTAAACGAAATACGCTTAACTCACCACCCAGATCCTTGAGCAGACCGTCTTTGCCAATCATCAGGTAGGCAACGGGCGTATACTCCAGAGTCAATTGCAGGACAGTATCGGAGACGAATTTTGGTAGTGAATTGATAACTTAGCCCTCCAATATCTCTGCCGTTAACAGTTGAAAGGCTTCTTCAACGCCCTGGCCGGTCTTTGCGCTGGTCTCCAGCACAGTCCAGCCACGTTGTGCAAGCCGGTCAATCCTGGTTTTGTCAATATCCCACTCGCTGGCAAGATCGGCTTTATTAATTAATAGCGCGAAGGGTATCCTGCCAATTTCATCCTCCACCTTTTTTTGCAGGGTCAGTGCAGTATCGAGAGTTTCTCCGCGGGTACCATCCACCACCAGAAAAATACCGGAGGCTCCGCGCAGATAGGAAAGGCGAACCTTCATGAATTCATCTTCACCGGCCAGATCCCAGACGATGAGTTCAACATCCTGATTATTGACCAGCAGGCTTTTCTTATCGATCTTGACGCCCAGTGTGGTCAGGTATTTATCGCTGAAGAGACCCCTGACAAAGCGCTGCACCAGGGAAGTCTTACCCACTGCAAAGGCGCCAAGCAAACCAACCTTTTTATGTATCATGGTATACTGCCTGTTGTGTCTGTTAAGTGTATTTTAAAAGTGACGCTGCGATTCATTCTCTTACCCTGTTCCGAGTCTTCATCTGTTACGGGTTCATTCGTGCCTGCACCTCTCATTAGCAGATAATCCGAGCTGATGCCGTTAGAGACGAGATAGTAGTGGACATACTCGGCACGCCCACGGCTGAGCTCCAGATTACGATGTGGTCTGCCGGATGAGTCGGAATGGCCGATAATCAGAATCCGGGTAGTTCGCTTTAGTAATTGAGCTATTTGCAGCAGTCGCTTCATCTGGGCCGGTAGTTGTATAAGACCGTTTGGTTGATTTTCCTGCTGAGCGGCGGCCGCATCGACGCCGAAAAGAATTACTACCTGTTCAAGTTGCAGTTTCAGCGATTGTAATTGAGCCAGATCCAGATCCTGTAAATCACTGTCATTGTACTGGCTGATCCCGGGAATTTGTTGTGCCTTTTTTCTGCTGTCTACGATCCAGGCATGGGGTGCATTGCCGCTGGCATTCAAGGTGCCATTATGGAAATTCAGCTTGACGCTGTCAGGAGCCTTAAGACTGGAAAGGTCAGGTTCAATAATGATATTGCTGTCATCGTAATGCGCTATTCCTGGAAGCTGCAGTGCCTTATTCCGGGCCGTAGTGATCCAGACATAGGGTGCACTGCCGCTGGCGGTCAGTGATCCGTTGCGCAAGGACAGTGAAACAGTCTCTGGAGCAGCAAGGGGAGAAAGATCTATTGCAGAATTGACTTCCGAGGCATCAAATTTCAGCACACCCGGTAAAACACGTGCCAGCAGGCGGGTGTCAGTGATCCATTGGGGTGAGGCTAAGCCACGAGCTGTTAGTACGCCGTTGTTAAAACTTAACATCACTGTTGCAGGTGGCGCTAATATCCTCTGTGCCCGAGCCAGTACAAGTTCTTTAGACAGCGCCTGGTAAGGCTGGAAGTTGTGTTTGACCTGACTGAATTCTATCTCATGGCCGGCGAGGATTTCTGTCGCTTCCCTGGCCAGAGGATCACGCAGGCCGGCAACCCGATAGACACCGCCCTGTCTGGCGATGTCGGTCACGATAATACCGGGTTCAGCCTTGAGTTGCTGCACATAATCGTTCCAGCGCAGTTGCTCGCGAACAGAGTTGAACAGCCATAGCCCAAGCACAATAAGAGTCGTCAATAGTAATAGTGCCATCAGGGGTGAGAATTTACCTGATTTTTCCTTGCAGCGGGTTTGCAGGCAGTATTCCAGATGGGGGCGCGCAGCCTCTATGAGGCTGGCATCGCCGTTAAATTCCTGCAGTGCTTCAGCCTGTTCAAGATGGATCAATTCCAGGGCATTATTAAAGACCAGACGCAGATCTTCCGGTGCATTACCACGGATGGCGGCGGCAATAACTGCCTGCGGACCCTGCACCAGCCAGATTGTGAAATCCCCCATCTGTATCGTGTTCAGCTCATTACCGTCTTCCATGTCGAAAGAATCCCGGATAAAGTCCTGAATTGCCGTTAACATAGCGGAGACCAGATCGGCATCCTGGAAGGCTTCGGAATCAGCCGCTACATGCTGTAGCAACAGACCACTTTGTGCGTGGATGAGAAAGACCTGTTCCACCCGGTAGAGCATACTGTTGAGTAAAACAATTTCCGCAAAGGGCTTGCCGCTGCGCATAGATTCCAGTCGCCACTTCATACCCTGCCAGGAAAAGCTCCGGTCAAGCGTCTGGTTGAGTGACTGTACCATCTGCTTCAGTGCCTCAGAGATCGCCTTGCGGATTGCAGGACCGATAACCGGGAACAGGACATCAGCAAAGCTATGAATATCGCGTTTTATGGAGAGTTGAATGATCTTTTCGATAGTAGGTGTTAATGCAGCGGAAAGTTTATTACCCTGTTTTGCACTGAGCAGCATGGCCTCGGGCAGTACCTGGCTGACATCCTGAGCATGCAGGTTGGGATCTTCCAGTCGCTCACCGAGTTCCTGCAATCGCTCTTGCTCGGGCTGAAGCAGTAAATGACGCAGTTCAGCAAGTCCGTCATCCATTGCGGAGTCAGAATTGTCTACTTCCTCTATGTCATTGGCCAGATTGGGATTATTCAAGCTCGAAAGACTCTCCATCCAGTCCCAGATTCTGCATCGGGTCGTCGGAGAGCCGCAGCGCCAGCTCAGTCAGAAGACCGGAGAGTGCGGAGCGATCCACCTTCTCATCGCGTAACTCTTCGGCTGAACGCTCAAGGGCAACACTGGTTTCATCATATTTTCTGCCTATTTCCAGGGACAGCGTTTTTGACTGATCCAGGAGTTGCTGGCGTAATTCTCTGGTAGTGCTGTCAAACTGATCACCCATTTCGGCAAGTTTCTTTTCCAGAAGTTTAGCGGTTTTGATCAGATCATCGGCCAGATCCTTTTCCGCTTCAGTGCGGTTGTTCTGTTCATTTTTAAGCCGGGTACTTAGAGATTCCACTTCTTTGTTTAGATAGCCCTCCAGATCGTCAAAGCGCCTGGAAGACTCTTCACGTAACCGGGTGACCTCTTTCATGATGCGTTCTTCCAGTCGGGAGAACTTGCGTTCATAATCCCGCATTTGACTGCCAAAAAGAATATCACGGATCTTGTCAACATTCTCCACACCTGAGACGCCCTGTGATAACTCATTGCCGCTGTTTCCGCTCTTTTTGCGAGAAGATGGGTTTGCTGGCTTTTGTGTTGCATCAGTCATGATTTAATCTCCTATAGGACTTGTGTAAGCATAGGAGATTAAAGCATTTTTTTCAACTTGGATCGGGTATTAATTTAAGGTGCTCAAGTATACCCTCAAGTATTTCAGTAGCTTTGAGTATCTAAATTTAACAGGGGAAATAACTGACCTTCAAAACTGGCTTCTGACAGGGTTTCCTTGAGATAATGATAAATCTTTGCGGCTTCATTTTTATCGGTGTTGATCTCAATGACCATTTTTTGTTTAAAGCCTGAAACCTGCTCCCTGATATCTTCCAGAGACTGAGTATGAGCCTGCACTGAGAAACCCATAAACTCCAGTTCCCTTTGTGGGAAAGCCAGCAGGCTATCGGTAATTTCATCATAAAGGTCATCATTAAAAATTAATTTTAAAATACACATCTGCATGAGTGCTCTCCTTTAGGAATGTTTACCAAAGCGTTTAAAGATAATCGGTAAAATAAGCAAAGTTAACAGTGTAGAACTGATTAATCCGCCAATCACCACGATAGCCAGAGGTCTTTGAATTTCTGAGCCCGGTCCAGTAGCAAAGACCAGAGGCACCAGACCTAAAGCGGCAATTGATGCGGTCATTAAAACTGGTCTGAGTCTTCTTAAAGCACCTTCCAGGACAACTTTTTCAAGGGAAAGGCCTTTAGCCAATAATTGATTGAAATAGGTTATCATGACGACCCCATTGAGCACCGCAATACCTAACAGGGCAATAAAGCCCACAGAAGCCGGGACGGACAGATATTCTCCTGTTAACCATAAGGCGATGATACCGCCAATTAAAGCAAAGGGCACATTCACCAGCACCATCAGAGCCTGAGTAATAGAGCTAAAGGTACTGAAAAGGATAAGGAAAATGAGTACTAAAGCGACTGGTACTACAATAGACAGTTTTTGCGCTGCTCTTTGCTGGTTTTCAAATTTACCGCCCCATTCAAAATAGTAACCGGCAGGGATGGTCAGTGATTTAGCTTTTTGCCTGGCTTCTTCGACGAAGCTGACCAGATCACGGCCCGTGACATTGGCAACCACAACAGAGAAACGTTTGCTTTGTTCTCTTTTAATAGAAACCGGCCCTTCCGTTGAGTTGGCATCCACTAATTGACTTAACATAACTGTTTTCATACCCTGCGGTGTAGAGACCGTAATGGGTTGTTGCAGCATTTCAAAGGTTGACGCCTTATAGGACTCAGGAGCGCGTATCATGAGTGGAATACGCCGGATGCCATCATAGATAATACCGGTCTCCAGGCCATTGATTTGTACCCGCAGCATAGCCTCCACCTGATCAACCGTTAATCCCAGTCGGCCGGCCATATCACGGTTTACTTTCAGTTGCAGATAACGCAAACCTTCATTCATCTGGGTATTGACATCTTCTGCACCGGGTATAGTCCTGACCATTGTAACCATCTCTTTGGCAACCAGATTCAGTTCATCGGCGTTGTCGCCAAATATTTTAATGGCAACATCACCCCGGGCACCAGTGAGCATTTCGTCAACACGCATCTGGATTGGCTGAGTAAAAGCATAATTGATGCCGGGGAATTGAGATTCCAAAACCTGCCGTATAGCGGCAATAAGCTCTTCTTTGTTTTGCATACGCCATTCCGACTTGGGTTTAAGCATCAGGAACACATCGGTGTCATTTAATCCCATCGGATCCATGCCAATTTCATCAGAACCGACCCGACCGACCATGCGAATGACTTCAGGAACCTCATCCATAACAGACTTTTGAATATGCAGATCCATTTGAGTGGAATTTTTTAAACTGATTGACGGTAATTTTTCAATTTGCATTACGATGTAGCTTTCATCCATTTGTGGAATAAATGTCTTACCCACCTGAGTATAAATGAGTCCGGCCAGAGCCAGTGCAATAACTGCAATTGAGACGATAATTTTATCGTGATGCAGGCTCCATTTAAGCACGGGCTGATAAATAGCAAGCAATTTACGCACAATCCAGGGTTCCTGGTGTGACGGTTTGCCTAAAATAAAAGAAGCCAGGGTTGGAATAATGGTTAAAGATAATAGTAACGAACTACCCAGAGCAAAAATAATGGTAATAGCCACGGGCACAAATAGTTTCCCTTCTAAACCTTCCAGGGTCAGCAAGGGAAGGAATACCGTCATAATAATCAAAATACCGGAAATGACAGGGGTCGAGACTTCTTTTAAAGCACGGAAAATAATGTGCATTTTGTGCAGCTGTCCCTGTGATTTTTCTGCGTCTTTTTCCTGAT
>RCNG010001801.1_pt1 | contig 15327 bp, 18 predicted proteins | sample 2041371 | NCBI WGS metagenome assembly RCNG01 (sample SAMN09708227, study PRJNA481090) | Marine sediment metagenome, whole genome shotgun sequencing project. | biome: marine sediment; feature: ocean; material: sediment; isolation source: Sewage treatment plant 1 marine sediment (STP1) ... | reverse complement strand
ATCCATGAGATCGCACCGATCAGGAACGCCGATCGACCGGGAGAGATCACGACACTGACCGCCACGGCGTACGACAGCATGATGACGGGGAGCGTCACCAAACTCGATGCCTGCTGAGCCGAAGCTGCCGATCGGACGCGCGCCGATATGCGCAGGATGATCGTGAGAGCTACCGCGATGAACGGGGGGATCACCCAGAGGATGAGAACGACCCATCCGGCGGTGGGGAAGAACCACCCACCGAGATCCGGGCCAACCGTCAGGTTCACGACAAGGGCATAGGCCGAGAAACCGATGGTCAATGCGAGGAAGCCAGGGACGAGGCTCGCGATGAGCTTCCCGACGTAGAGCTCTGCCATTGTGACAGGGCTGTGGGCGAGGAACTCCCCTGTCCCACGCTCGCGTTCACCGACGATGGCGTTCGAGCCCACGGCTGCGGAGATGGTGACGGGAACGATGATCGCAATGGGGGCAAGAAGGAAGACGGCGGCGATGTACGACGCCCTCGTCACCGGCGTGTCTCCCCGAGCTACCTCGTTCACCTGTGCAGGAAGGTTGCCGACGACGCTCGTAACTTGATCGACGAACGGGGTGCCCTCGAGCCGACCGATCGTGACCAACATGATCAAGGGGATGACCACGAAGAACAGGCTTGCCATGATCAGCAGAGGGATCCAGTAGTCCTTGCTCTTGAAGAGGCGGCGCAGATCTGCCCCGGCGACCGCACCTACGTGAGCCCACCTCACGATGACTCCTCCGAATGGGTACGTTGCATGGCGAAATAGAGCTCTTCGAGCGACGGGGCGATCGGCTCGACCCTTGTGAGACGCACCCCATCGCGAACGAGTTCTGCGATCAGGTCGGGGAGTGCGCTGTGATCGACCAGCGTGGCGTGAACGGCCCCATTCCACGACACGGAGACAACCCCACGGCGATCGACGATCGAGTCGAGGGTGGTGCGGTCCTCGGCATCGAAGAGAACAACCGGGTCGGCTAGGTATCGACCGGTCAGCTCTTCGGGTGATCCTGACACCTGGGCGTGGCCGTTGCTCATGAGAACGATCTGATCTGCGATCCCTTCGGCCTCATGGAGAAGGTGTGTGCACAACACGATGGTTCGGCCCCGACCGGCGAGTTCCTGGATCAAATCAAGGACCTTTCGCGACGACTCCGGATCCAGACCGGCGGTGGGCTCATCGAGGAGGAGAACCTCGGGGTCGTGGATCACCGACCGGGCAAGGGCGAGCCGGGTGCGCATGCCCGTGGAATAGCCGCCGACCTCTTGGAGGAGGGCATGCTCGATCTCGAAGCGTTCCGCGGCGTCGAGAGCGGAGGCCTCGTCGGCACCGAAGATCCGTGCGGCGAAGCGGAGGTTCTCCCAGCCGGTGAGTTGATCGTAGAACGCGGGCTTTGGAGGGACGATGCCGACTCGTCGCCGAATCTCGTCTCCGTCGACCTTGGGATGGAGACCGAGAACCTCGATGTCGCCACGGTCGGCCACGAGAGCGCCGGTGGCGAGGCGGACCGTGGTGGTCTTCCCTGCTCCGTTCGGGCCGAGGAGGACCGTCACCGCGCCGATCGGAGCCTCGAAGTCGAGGGCTTCAACGGCGCGAACGGTTCCGAAGCTCTTGGAGACCGAGCCGAAGCGGATTGCGAATTCCATCTCAGATGTCATCGGCTCGGACGGTACTCAACCTGAACTGTTAGGAGACCCGATCCTTGTTCAATCCGTGGGCCCACAACGCCAAATAGGACGTCGCGTACCCTGGGTACGCGACGGCGTAGGATCGGTGTTATGTGCGGACGCTTCGTTCAGAGTCAGGAAGCCGAGAACTACGGCGCCTACTTCCAGGTCGACGTGATCAGGACCGATGCCGTGCTCCGTTCGTGGAACGTCGCACCGACCAAGCAGGTGTACGCCGTGGCCGAACACGACGGTGAACGCCAGCTCGGCACGTTCGATTGGGGGCTGGTGCCGTTCTGGGCGAAGGATCGCAAGATCGGCGCACGCCTCATCAACGCGAGAATCGAGACCGCGGCGGAGAAGCCGGCGTTCCGTGATTCGTTCACCGCCCGACGGTGCATCATCCCGGCGGAAGGCTTCTACGAATGGGAGCCCAAGGATCGCGGCAAGCTCCCTCACTACTTCTTCGCCCCCGATGGGCAGTCGCTCGCTCTTGCCGGGCTCTGGTCGTCATGGAAGGATCCCGATTCGGGCGACCGGCTTCGGACCTGCACGATTCTGACCGGCGAGCCGAACGAGGTCGTCCAGCCGATCCACGATCGGATGCCGGTGATCCTCCCCGACACGATATGGGATTCGTGGCTCGATCCCGAGGTCGCCGACGCCGGTGTCATCAGAGATCTCCTTGCCTCTGCCGCCATTCCGGATCTTGTCGAGCACGCCGTGTCGACGCTCGTCAACAGGGTCGCCAACGACCTACCCGAGCTTATCGCACCGCTCGAGAGCGGCGCCGTGTAGAGATCTATCTCAGTGAACGGCCCTGAGGGCCATGAGTGCCACAAGTAGCACCGTCACTCCGATGACCAGGAGGCGAACGTCTCGATTCCGTCGGGAGACGACCATGGCAACAATGCCGGTGGTCAGCACAACACCGAACTGAAACACGACACCGGCGTCCGTGGCAGGTAGGAGTACGTCGATCACACCGTGAAGAACGCGCGAAGGGCCCTGTTCATGCCGGAACATGGCCCGCTGAGTCGTAATACGCTGTGGCCTATGCGTGCACTGCGGAAGCTCGGTCCCGGTCCTGGTTTCGATCTGATTGACATTCCCATCCCGGAGGTGGGTCCGGATGAAGTGCTCATCGAGGTTCGAGCGACCTCGATCTGCGGGACCGATCTCCACATCTATGAGTGGAATCCGTGGGCAGCCGATCACGTATCGCCTCCGATCACGGTTGGGCACGAGTTGACCGGCGTCGTTGTGGATCGCGGTGCGAACGTGACCGAGCCGGAGATCGGGCAGCTTGTCTCCGCAGAGTCGCACGTTGTCTGCAACATCTGCGCCTGGTGCCGGACCGGTCAAGGTCATCTCTGCCCGAAGACGCAGATCCTCGGAGTCCACCGTGACGGTGCCTACGCAGAGTACGTCGTGGTGCCCGCCCAAAACGCATGGCCCGATCCTCCGAGTATGCCGTTGTCGGTTGCGTCGCTCCAGGAGAACTTCGGGAACGCCGTTCATACCGCGACGGTCCCGTCGGTTGCCGGGCGAAAGGTGCTCGTCACCGGCTCGGGTCCGGTTGGAGCGATGGCGATCGCCGTCGCCAAGGCGCTTGGGGCGCGAGCCGTCTACGCCACCGACATTTCCGACTACCGGCTCGAACTCGCGACGACGATGGGGGCTGATCGGACGATCAACCCGCTTCGTGAAGACGTCGCTGCTGTGATCGCCGAAGCCACCGAAGGGGAGGGAGTCGACGTGCTCCTCGAGATGTCGGGGGCACCTTCTGCTCTCGAAGCCGGCTTCTCGTCTCTGAAGCCGGGTGGGGAGGCAGCACTTCTGGGATTGACGTCCGAGAAGTTCCCGTTCGACATCGACGACAACATCATCTTCAAGGGCGCCACCGTGCACGGTATCGTCGGGAGGCGTCTCTGGGAGACGTGGCTCGAGATGAGAGGGCTGATTCGTTCCGGTGCCGTCGATCTCGCCCCGGTGATCACACACCGATTCGCTCTCGATGACTACGAGAAGGCGTTCAAACTGATGCAGTCGGGCGAGTGCGGAAAGGTCATCATGTTCCCAGATCCGGCTTACACCGATGGGCCACTGAGTTGACGGAGGCACTATGACTGACAAGACAGCATTCATCCGCGACGAGGTCCAGGCGCTCAAAGACCAGGGCCTGTACAACACGATTCGTACGATCGATGGTCCCCAAGGGGCGCATCTGACAGTCAACGGGCAGAAGGTTCTGAACTTCTGCTCGAACAACTATCTGGGTCTCGCCAACGATCCGCGTCTTGTCGGAGCCGCGGTGACGGCGCTCGAACGCTACGGGGTTGGGCCCGGTGCCGTGAGAACCATCGCCGGGACGATGACGATCCACACGGAACTCGAGGAGGCGCTCGCTCGATTCAAAGGCGTCGAAGCGACGATCTCGTTCCAGTCGGGCTTCACGGCCAATCTCGCGGTGATCCCGGCGCTCGCCGGAGCAGGAGACGTCATCATCTCCGATGAGTTGAACCATGCCTCGATCGTTGACGGCGTGCGTCTCTCCAAGGCAGGGAGGAAGATCTACTCCCACAACGATGTGAGCGTCCTCCGTGAGCGCCTCACCGAGGCGCGTGAGGAGGGAGCGAATCAGATTCTCGTGATCACGGACGGCGTGTTCTCTATGGATGGAGATATCGCACCGCTCGACAGGATCGTCGACGCCGCAGACGACTTTGACGCGATGGTGATGGTTGACGATGCCCATGGTGAAGGCGTTGTCGGGCGTGGTGGGCGTGGCATCGTCGACCACTTCGGACTTCACGGCCGCGTCGATGTCGAGGTCGGCACGATGTCGAAGGCGTTCGGAGCCGTCGGCGGATACGTCGCCGGATCTGAAGAGTTGATCGAGTGGCTCCGGCAGCGTGGCTTCCTGTTCTCCTCGGCGATCACACCGCCGGACGTTGCCGCATGTATCGCCTCGGTTGAGATCCTCGACGGTTCGACCGAACTCGTCGACCGGCTCTGGGCAAATTCGGCAGCGTTCAAGTCCATGATGACCGATGCAGGGTTCGACATCGGGGTGAGCGAGACTCCCATCACACCCGTCATGCTCGGTGATGAGCACCTCGCTCGGGAGTTCTCTCGCAAGCTGCTAGATGAGCAGTCGGTATTCGCCCAGGCGATCGCCTTCCCAACCGTTGCGCACGGCAAGGCAAGAATCCGGGTCATGATATCGGCAGCCCACAGCATGGAGGATCTCGAGGTGGGCGCCGCGTCATTCGTGGCGGTAGGTCGTGAACTCGGTGTCGTTGCCTAACGTCGATCACCGTGGAGTCAGTCGGCTCAGGTTGATCTCGGATCCCCGTTCAGGATCTCCGCTGCACTCGATTCGTAGCCCGGACTTCCGGACGAAGCAGCGAGTTTGACGGGACCGTCGCTAGATTCATGCACCGCTGGGGGATCACCGCCATGTCTGAAACAACGCAGAATGTCCAGGGAACACCCGCCTCCTGGGGCCGTCTTGCTCTGCGCGGATTCGTCCTGCTGCTTGGGATGGTCTCGATCTACTTCTTCCTCCCGACGCTCCTGAATCTCGCCGAAAGCGCTCCCCAACTCGAGCACGTCAAGTGGCGTTGGTTCCTGCTAATGGCGCTGCTGATGACCGGGGCATTCGCTTCGCAGTGGGCGCTCACCCGGATCGCGGCCCCCGGAATCTCATGGTTCGTTGCCGCCACATCGCAACTCACCTCAAACGCGGCGGTGAAGGTGATCCCGGGCGGCGTCGTTGCAGGCGGAGCATTCTATTTCCGGATGCTGGCCGTCTCCGGGGTGCCGATGGGCACGGCGATCACCGCACTCGCAGCCGTCGGAATCCTCTCGAATCTCGTCCTCCTCGCCCTCCCCGCAGTGGCTGTCGTGGTCGCCGTCGTGTCAGCACCCATTCCGGAGGGCATGCTCCCCGTCGCGATCGCCGGGACCGTGATGTTCGTCGCGATGTTCAGCGCCACGGTCATCATGGTGGCCTTCGACCGGCCGCTCCATGCAGTCGGCTGGGTTGCCGAACGTGTCGTCGCATGGGCGGGTCGCCTTTTCAAGAAGGAGTGGTCGCTTACGACCGATGTCATCGTAGAGCGGCGCGATGAGGTCGTCTTGGCTCTCGGCAAACGGTGGCACAAGGCGCTCGCTGTGGCTGTATCGAACTGGCTCCTCGACTACGCCACTCTCGTGGTCGCGTTGATCGCCGTTGGAGCAGATCCCCGCCCGAGCCTCGTCCTCCTGGCATTCGCCGGTGCGGCGGTCCTCGGTATGATCCCCATTACCCCGGGTGGTCTCGGGTTCGTCGAGGCCGGACTTGTTGGCATGCTGACCATCGCAGGCATCCCGGCCGGTGACGCCCTCCTTGCCACGCTCGCCTACAGGCTCTTCCAGTTCTGGCTCCCGATCCCCGCCGGATTGGTCTCGTACATCCTGTTCCGACGCCGGTACGGCAAGCTCTCCGAGCTACCCGGCTTCTCCTAACCCTGTCGAGGCGCAGCGCAGGCGCTCACCGTGATTCCCTGCGTGCCGACGCCGATGCTTCCGAGGATCCGCGGCTCGAACCGATCAGTCACCGCAATACAGATGGTTGTGCCGTCTGTGCTTGCAGTTGCCCTGCGACCCAATCGAACTCGGGCAGCGAGCGAAGCGGATTCTGCGGCAACGACCGCAGAGCTCCGGTCGAGATGGGTTGTGCCCTCGTAGGCAGAAGCTATCTCCAACTGTGCAGCTCCAGCTTCTGCCCCGGCATCCGCGGCGAACGCGGCTTCTCGATACGTCGCGGCGAGCAGCGATGCATCGAGTGCCAGCCCCAGCACGACGAAACCGATGAAGAACAGTGCTCCGAGATACGGGAGCATGGATCCCCGCTCATTCATGGGTGGCTCCGATACGGGCTGTACGCGGCGGTAGCGCGCCCGGTGACCGTCTGGCTGATGGGGCTGCCGGAGGGTCCGACAAGCGGCACGTCCATCCGGACCTGGACCGAGAGCGACGCTCCGGATGTCGTGGCTACAACGTCGGCACCGGGCATCAGATCTCGTGCGATTCGTACGGCATCATCCGGATCGCCGTACCGGGTTCCATACTGAGCCGCATATGAAGCGACCTCCGACACCTCGGCGGAGACCGCGCCAAGGCGACCGACCGTCACGATGACCTGGCTGATCACGAGGACGAAGACGAAACCGATGGCCAGAGTCCCGATCAACGCCGTGCCACGTTCGTTCGTCACGGTGGAACTACGAGGGGCGCCGTTGAGGCGGCGCGGATCGTGATCGGGACCAGATCCGGACCGGGCGGCAGCCACCGGATGGCGGCACGTGCGGTGACACTGCCGCCATGGGACTCGACAATCGCGTTGACATCCGAGGCTCCCGGCACGATGCGAGCAAGTTCGCCTTCGAGTCTGGCCGCCTCGACACCGAGGTCGCTTCCGGGCCTACCCGCTCGTCGGGCAGCGGCAGCAACAGCCGTCTGCGCGGTGTCGCGGGCTACAACAACGAACGCGACCTGTGTGACGATCACGATCAGCAGGAAGATGACGGCCGTCGCTGCGAGCGATTCGACGATCACCGACCCTCGGTCTACGCGAAGAATCCCGTCATCTGTGCCACGATGCTCGACCATACGTCGGCAGTGGCGCTGCGAACCTGGGGCAGCAGCATCGCAATCACCAGGACAGCGATCGTTGCCAGGCCCAACCACTCGACGGTGGTTGCACCTCGTTCTTCGTTCCACATGTTCATCCCCTTTCCTATGGATCCCCCGCCAGACTTCGGAGACCGACGAGGGTTGGATAGAGCAAGAAGAGCAGTGTCACCGGGACCATCAGGGCGAGCACCGGACCGTATGTCGTGAGGGCTCTGCGGCCGCCCTCAGCCGTCAGATCGCGGGCCAGGGCGGCCCGGTAGTCGGTGCCGAGTTCGCTGAGAGCCTCGACGAGGCGACCGCCGGTGTCGTGAGCGTGAGCGAGAAGGGTGTAGAGGCGGGCGGCCTCAGGATCGGCAGTTCGGCGAGTGTTGTGCTGCAGGGACTCGCTGATGCCGCGACCCTCTCCGACCTCATCGAGCGCTACCTCGAGCTCCTCGGCAGCTACCCCTGTCGACTCATCGATGTATCTCTGGATGGACGTTGACACCGACTCGCCCGCGATGACGTGGAGTGAGAGGGCATCCGTCACGATCGGGAGTTCGAAGCGCAGTCTGCGAGCTCTGCGATCCCTTCTGGTGGAGATCCACATGCCGAATACGAGCCACCCGGTCACCGCTCCGAGCACAACGAGAGGGAGCACAGAGCGGCCCGGTCCCTCGACGAAAAGATCTCCCTGAGAAACGAGCGCTCCGATGATCCCGCCTGCGGCGGCCGTCGCCGAGCGTCGGAGAATGAACTCGGACTTCGACCACCCGAGACCGGAAGCGACTGCCGGCGCGTCGTCGATGGTGTCCAGGTCCGACTCGGTCGATAGGGGGGTCGGGCGGAGGTAACTCCCGACCCGCTCGCTGAGGCTCGTAGTACGACCTGCCAGAGCGATGAGGAGAATTCCCGCAGCGAGCACGATCGCGACGGCAACGTTCATCGCGCTACCCGGGGGGCGCTTGAGAGGCGGGCTGAGTGCCTGGCCGCGATGAATCCGAGGCCGGTCGAAACGAAGCCGATGGCGATCACCATCGACCCGGTCGTTGTTCGGTAGGCATCGGCGGCCTGGGGGTTGGTCGAGATCGTCAGAGCCAGGAGCGCCCACGGCGCGATCAATGCCACGGATGCCGTCATCCGCTGTTCCGTGAGGGCTGCTGCATGAGCACGGCGCAGCCGCAGTTCGTCCGAGATGGACACCCCGAGTGACGATATGACGGCACCGACTCGGTGTCCCCCTGATCGATGTGCGAACGACAGCGTCGCGAGCACGCGGTCGCTCGTTGCGTCATCGAGTTCTTGTCGGAGTCGCTCGAGTGCCGGCGTGAAACCATCACCGAACATCACAGAGTCCTCAACCTGTCGGGATGTGGAGGACAACGGTTCGGGCGACCGCCGGGCGGCTGCGATGAAGGCATCCGGGAGGGTCGTTCCTGCGGCGACTCTTCCTTTCAACAGAGCAAGGAAATCCGGCCACGCCTCAGCCAGGGACTCGCGTTGGCGACGCCTCCTGGTGGCATCGACCACGACCGGCACTGCAGCCGCGAGGACTGCGATGGCGATAGATGCAGCCGGGACCGCAAGCAGACCAAGAGCGAGAAGCCCAGCAACCGTACCGGTCGCCAACGCTGCAGGTACTACCCAGGGAGACGGGAGATTGGGTTTGGGGAGTCGGAAGGACGGCGCCCACCCGGAGACAACAACCCAAGCTGCGGCGCCGGCCAGTACGGCGGCGATGCCCCTCATGGCCGCCAGCCGATCGTGCCGAAGCGTGGGTCGTCGGGCGTGGTACCGGTCCAGTGAAGCCCCGACGGGTCCGCTTCGAAGATTGGCTGCAGGGTGAACACCTCACCGGAGAGCTGCTCTGGAACGAAGGCGATCTCTTCGACCATTCGATTCCGGCCCGTCCTACGGATGAACACAACGAGGTCGACGACCGAGGCAACTGTGCGACGAACGAAGGAGATCGCGACGTTCTGCCCTGCGAGGACGCTATACGAAACGAGCTTCTCCAACGAATCTCGAGCTGAGTTCGCGTGCAGCGTCGCGACCCCGGAACACCCCGCGTTGAGTGCCATCAACATGTCGAGCGCTTCAGGTCCGCGCACCTCTCCTACGACGATCCGATCGGGACGCTGGCGGAGGGCCTCCCGCACAAGGTCCCTCAACGTGATCTCGGCGCCTCCATCGAGGCCGGCATCACGGGTCTGCATCTGCGTCATGTCTGGAAGGTCGGCGTCGATCTCGAAGACCTCCTCGCACGTCACAACTCTTCGGTCCGGCGGCACTTCACGGAGCAGACAGTTGACAAGGGTTGTCTTCCCGGCCCCTGGTGCACCGGCAACGAGTACGGAGAGATCACAGCGCATGGCCTCGCGAAGAAGAGACGCAGATGGAGACGTCAACGTTCCGCGCTCGACGAGTTCATCGAGTCCGGTGGCGGTGACGACGAACTTGCGGATCTGGATGTTGAGGCGATCCGGATGGGTGACGGGAGGCCCCGTGATGTGGACCCGGGACCCGTCGGCGAGTTGAGCAGAGACGATGGGTGAGGAGAGGTCCAATCGTCGTCCTGTCCCTGCGAGCAGCTGGTCGGCGAATCGGCGGAGCGTGGGCGTGTCGGCGACGATCGGTATGAGTTCCTTGATGCCGTTCCGTACGACGAAGGTTCGGTGGCCTCCGATGACGATGATTTCTTCGACTTTCGGGTCATCGAGAAGCTCGCCGAGGAATCCGAGTCGGTGGGGATGAGCTGCAACGGTCACGAGAGTGTTCCCAGCGGCGCAAGCGATCGCCTGAAGCGTCCATCCGGGCGTTTCGCAGCGAGCGATGCGGCGCGAACCGCAGTGCGGTCCGGGATCACGATCGCCGGTTCGATGCCCGTCCATTCCTTGGCCGCTGCGATAACGTTCGCCTGATCACGAGGGGCTACCCGATTCAAGACCACAGTCGGTGGTGGCCCCGACCAGGCGGAGACCAACTGAGCGGCGCGAACGACTCCGACGGCGCTCGCGTCGATAACGAGTACGGCCACATCCGATCGTTTGAGAACCGGATCATCCGGCTCGGCAGTCCCCAGGTCCACGACGACCCGATCGAATCCCACGACCGCAGCGTCGATTACGTCGTCGACCATGGCCGGTCTCAACGGAGCCTCTCCGATCCGGTGAGATCCTGTGATCACCGAGATCGGTCCTGTGCGATGGAGCGCTTCGTCCGCAATGGCTCCCGTCATGCGCACCTGGTCTGCTGCGTCGGTGATGTCGGGGCGAGGAGGTAGCCCGAGTCGGATAGCGATCGACGGTGCTGTCACATCGAGGTCGACGAGCAGGGTTGATGCTCGGCCGCCTGCATCCCATGCATGGCCGAGAGCGATCTCGGTCGTGCCGGGAGCTCCCCTCGCACCGATGACGGAGACGACCGTACCCGTGCCGCCCCTTTCGAGGAGGCCGGATGATGGCGAGATGAAACGGATCGCGGTCACGATTGTTCGAACGTCTGCTGTGTCCGGTAGCAATTCGTCGACTTCGGCCGATCGAAACATCTCGGCGGCCGGCCCGTCCTCGAAGGGGTGGATTCCCAGTACGCCGAGGCCTGCTCGCTGCCAAGCCGCGATCTGGACGGGTGTGACCCATGACACTTCGCCGCCGGCAACGACGACGTCGATGTCCTCGGCGTGCTGCTCTATCTCATGGGGTTGGAAGGCCCGAAGGACGATCCGAAGCTCGGCGGTCTCTCTGGCGTATGAGACAAGACCCGGTTCCCAGTCCCGGGCGGACAGGACGGTGGCGACGCGAACGCTCATGCTCCAACCCGAACCAGGTCGAGGTCACTCCCGTTCATCGCGGCAGTGAGAGAAGCGGCGAGGGCATCGTCAACGGCGAGGAGGAGCTCAATCTGATCGCCGTTCACTGATGACTCCGAGATCGCTGCATCGACGACGTAGACGGAGGATGCGATGAGCCGTGTCTCGGCGGGTTCTCCGGGTCGGGAGGTGGACGCATATATGTCAACCCGATCGCCGGGATCGATTCGGCCGAGCACTGCGTGAGCACGATCGAGTTCGAGGGCCAGGAGATTCGGAGCGGCTTGAACCTCGGGAGCACGGAGCAGGCTGGGAAGGAGAGGCTCCCCGGCCGAGAGCGGTGCCACCAGCACCCATTCGGAGAGTTCCCCGGGTTCGTCTCCGATGACAAGCCCGTCGGCGTCGGTCACGTTTCTCACGGAGAGGTCTAGTTCGGACAGAGGCGTGCCGGCAGAGAGATCGGAGCCGGCGACGAGGACAGGGACGGTCGGGACAGGGCGGGTCATCCAGAGGACGAGGAACACGGAGACAGCGGCGAGACCGATGCCGAGCAACGTCCTGGTATCGGGTCGGGGGATCGACACGCTCCTCAGGCGCACACCGAGAGCCATCAGCGGCCTTCCATCGCGACGATGTGGGCGATTGCGACGTATCGCTCGACGTTCCCGTCGATGACGACGACGTGATCGACGCCGACCGCCTCGACGACACCGCGGTAGAGATGGCCGTCGGCAGTGGAGAGCACGATCTGTTCGGTGCGATCCTCGGAATCGAGGAGTCGGTCCCTCAGCGTTTGGCGCCGCCGGGCTGCAGCACGCGCTGCTGCCTGCTCAGCGTCGAGAGTGTCATCAAGGCGATTCCGAAGCGAGCGTCCAAGCCGCACCAAATCCGGATGTCCCAGCGGGTCCATTCCCCATCGCCCCCCATCGCTTAGCTCGACTGTCCGAGCCCACTCTCTAAGTACCACGAATTGGGTCGATGCTGCAAGGAGGTCGTCATCACAATGTTTCGCGCCTCTTGAACGCGTTCCGCGCCTCAAGAACGAAAATCGCGACTTTTGGGGGAGACCGGACGACCGACGACCGACTACCTTCTACCCATGCCAACCGACTCCATCCTTGTGCCCGACCCCAGCCCCGAGCGTCGCGTCTTCACGAACAGGACGCTGAACATGCGCTCGATCAGGGCGATCGGCTACGACATGGACTACACGCTGACCCAATACAACGCAGAGGCGTGGGAGGAGTGCGCGTTCGGTCACGCTCAGAGCCGTCTGGCTTCGCTGGGGTGGCCGGTCCAGTCGCTCGAGTTCGATGCGGAGATGGTGAGTCGGGGTCTTGTCATGGATCTCGAACTCGGGAACCTCCTGAAAGCGACCCGTTTCGGGTGGGTGATTCGTTCAATGCACGGCACACGCTTCCTCGACTATCGCGAGCTCCGTCGTGCGTACTCGGGCACGCTCGTCGATCTTTCAGAGGATCGATATGTGTTCCTGAACACCCTTTTCTCGCTGTCAGAGGCGAGCCTCTTCGCTCAGTGTGTGGAACTCCTCGATGCAGGGAAGCTCCCGAGCGGTGTCGGCTACGGGGAGCTGTTTGGCGCTGTGCGGAGCGCAATCGACGGCGCGCACCGGGATGGTCTCCTCAAGGCCGACGTGCTCGCCGATCCCGAGCGATTCATCGAACTCGACAGCGACATCGTCGACAGCCTCCTCGACCAGAAGCATGCGGGGAAGCGGATGATGTTGATCACGAACTCGGAGTGGAGTTTCGCCAACGAGATCATGACCTACACGTTCGATAGGTACATGCCGGAGGGTCAGACCTGGCGTGATCTCTTCGGAACGGTGATCGTATCCGCTGCGAAACCAGGCTTCTTCACGTCGTCGAATCCGCTCTACAAAGTGGTTGACGAGGAACGCGGTCTTCTTGAGCCACACCACGGTTCGATCGAACACGGCGACATCTTCTACGGCGGCAACGCTCGGCTCGTTGAGGCATACCTGGGACTCTCGGGTGACGAGATTCTCTACGTCGGCGACCATCTCTACGGCGACGTTCACTTCTCCAAGGCCCTCCTCCGTTGGAGGACCGCTCTCATCTTGCAGGAACTCGAGTCCGAGTCCCGGGCGCTCTCCGGTTTCCTCCCCTCTCAGCAACGCCTCGGAGATCTGATGGCACAGAAGGAACTCCTCGAGGCGCGGCTGAGTGCCTTACGGCTCGCCGCCCTGCGAGCTCGAGATGGATACGCGAATCCGATGTTCGACGTGAGTGACGGTGAGGCGGCGATCGCAAGGACCAGGGATGAGCTGTTGGCACTCGACGACCTGATAGCCCCGCTCGCCATCGAGGCGGGACGCTTGCGCAATGAAGCCTGGGGTCTCATGATGCGGGCAGGTGCCGACAAGAGCCTGCTCGCTCGACAGGTCGAGAGGTACGCCGATATCTATACGTCACGGGTCTCGAACCTGCTGTACCCCGGCCCATACGCGATGTTCCGGATCGGTCGCCTGGATCTCCCCCACGACCCGCATCCGGCGCACGACGCACATTGAGAGCTACCAGCTGCCAGCTGCCAGCTACCAGTCACCAGCAAGGGGTCATCACGGATTACGGTCTACGGAATTCGTCGTCGTCCTCCAGGTCCGCTTCTTCGACCACGATGTCGAAGCGGTCTACGCAGTCGGCGCAGCGGTATGGGACGATGTCGCCGGGCATCGGTGGGTCATCGGGTGAGAAACGGGGCAACAGGTGGGCAGTGCCACCACACTCGACGCACACGATCGACTCTGCCAGAGGACTCATCGAATCTCCTTCACTTGACTGTGACGACCGTGCAATCCGCAGTGTGTGCAACCTTGTGGGTCACGCTACCCAGGAATAGTCCGGAGAATTCTCCGAGACCGCGACGACCCATGACAACGATGTCGGCCCCGATCGCCTTCGCCGTGTCGCAGATCGCCTGTGCCGGTGACCCGAGTTCGACGGTGGTCAGCACGTTTTCTACACCGAGCTGGCGAGACCGTGCGGCGGCACTCTCAACGATCTTCTCCCCGGCCGTCTGGAGCACCGACCTGGACTCTGCATAGAGCCCCTCGAGTTCGGCGTACGCACCGAGCGCCAGAGGAACCGTCGACGCGTGAGAAACGACGTTCAGGATGGTGAGATCCGCCTCGTACTTGATGGCAAGATCCGCGGCGAACTCAACCGCTCGGTCGGCATGGCTAGACCCGTCGACTGCTACCAGGATGTGAGACACCATTCGACACCTCCTTCACCACAGTCTCGCGCCTCACCGCATCCGCGGCTAGGCGTTTCGGAAGTGAGGACGGCCAGGGTGGTACGATCGACGTGCCGTCGACCCTCGCGGGAGAGCGACGCAGGTCGCGCCGAAGGAGCAACCACCCCGGCAATCTCGCAGGCACCCGGACCGCGGGGCGAGGCACATCTGGAGAGCAGGGCCGTGGCCCTCACCGAAGGGGAAAGCCGCCGAGGCGGTGAATCTCTCAGGTCATCCGACAGATGGGGCGAACGTAACGCCGCGCCCCAACTGAGGAGCAGCCGATGATAGATACACCGTTTCGGGATCTTGGACCGACCGGCGACTTCCTGCGCCGCCACATCGGCCCGTCGAGCATCGACATGGCTGAGATGCTGGATACCGTCGGTGCCGCCTCGATGGACGATCTGATCGATCGTGCCGTTCCCCCACAGATCAGGGTCGAACGTGACCACGATCTCCCGGGGCCCATGGCCGAGCACGAGGCGGTCGCTCGGCTCCGCATGCTTGCCGATCGAAACGAGCGGTTCACCTCTCTCATCGGCATGGGTTACACGGGAACGATTCTCCCGGCCGTCATCCAGCGCAACGTGCTTGAGAACGCCGGCTGGTATACGGCCTACACGCCATATCAGCCCGAGATCTCGCAGGGGAGGCTCGAAGCGTTGCTGAACTTCCAAACGATGGTGTCGGATCTGACGGGCATGGACCTGTCCAACTCGTCGCTCCTCGACGAAGGTACCGCCGCGGCTGAGGCGATGGCAATGTTCAAGCGGGTGAATCGGCGTTCGGGTCCCATCTTCCTCGTGGACGAGGAGACGCATCCGCAGACGATCGAAGTCGTGAAGACCCGGGCCCAGCCACTCGGCCTCGAGGTCGTCATCGGTGACCCACA
>RCNG010001028.1_pt1 | contig 15339 bp, 20 predicted proteins | sample 2041371 | NCBI WGS metagenome assembly RCNG01 (sample SAMN09708227, study PRJNA481090) | Marine sediment metagenome, whole genome shotgun sequencing project. | biome: marine sediment; feature: ocean; material: sediment; isolation source: Sewage treatment plant 1 marine sediment (STP1) ... | reverse complement strand
CGTCTACCGGAGTCTAAACGAGATCTATGCACAAGTCATCGATGATGAGCGTGGGCATACAATTACAACGGTTTCCACCTTAGAGCAGGCTCTTCGGTCGAAGCTAAAGGGTTTGAACAAAACAGAACAGGCCGCATTAGTAGGGCAGGAGATAGCAAAGAAAGCGAAGAAAGAAGGCATTAAGGAAGTTGTCTTTGACCGTGGCGGTTTCCGCTATCATGGTCGTGTCAAGGCACTAGCCGAGTCGGCTCGAGAAGCCGGTCTTGAATTCTAAAGAATAAGGAGAGCGATCGGTGAGAAAAAACTTTCGGGATCGTAAAGACGATCGTGATGAATTCGACGAGCGAGTAATTGACATCTCCCGAGTTGCTAAGGTTGTTAAGGGTGGCCGTCGTTTTGCATTCCGTGTCACCGTTGTTGTGGGTGACAATAAGGGGCGGGTGGGACTTGGCGTAGGAAAGGCGCGCGGTGTTCCGGACGCCATCCGCAAAGCAGGCGGGAAAGCACGCAAGAATATGCGCCAGATTTCTCTTGTGGGGTCGACAATACCTCATCAAGTTTACTCGAAACACGGTGGAGCGCTCGTCATGCTAAAGCCCGCGTCCCCAGGTACAGGAGTGATTGCTGGTGGTGCGGTGCGTGCAGTATTGCAGGCTGCAGGGGTGCATAACATCCTTACGAAGTCACTTGGCAGCGCGAATGTCCTAAATGTCGCCAGAGCGACGATAAAAGGGCTCCAAGATCTTAAATGGATCGAGGAAGAGGTCGCAAAGCGGGGTAAGGAACGGGAAAAAATAATGCCCTTCTGGGAGCGAGAGCGCAATGGCTAAACGAGCAAGCAAGGGAAAAGCCTTGCGCATTACATTGGTGAAGAGCCCGATCGGGTATTCGAAGCGACAAAAACGGACCGTTCGCGCCCTCGGGTTGCGCCGGCTGCGTCAAACGGTCGAGCATAATGACAACCCAGCATTACGCGGCATGATCACGAAAATTCAACACCTGGTACAGGTTGAGGAGTAACAACCGATGAAACTACACGATCTTCAACCACGCCACGGCGCTAAAAAGCGTCGCAAGCGGGTTGGCCGGGGAATATCGGCTGGACAAGGGAAAACAGCGGGACGCGGCGTAAAGGGGTATGGTGCACGCGCCGGGTCCGGCGGGAAGTTATATCACCAGGGTGGGAATCTGCCTTTCTACCGCAGTCTCCCATTTAAAAGAGGGTTTACCAATATCAATCGCATCGTTTGGCACGAGGTGAAACTCAAGGATCTGTCGGAGTTGAAAGCCGACACCGAAGTTACCCCGGATAGCCTTGTCGAGGCTGGCATCCTGCGGGATGTGCGAAAGCCAGTGGTTTTATTAGGCAGCGGAGAGGTCAAAGTGCCGTTGACGATCCGTGTGCATCGGATCACTCAAGGGGCAAAGAAAAAGATCGAAGCTGCGGGTGGAACGGTCGAGCTGCTAGAGCTTTGAAATCAGTGGCTCAAAAGGAGTAAGGGATGCGACGCTCTGCGTGGCGCTTTCTATTCATATCATCGGATATTCGTAATCGAATCCTGATTTCGATATTGTTGCTGATCCTCTACCGATTTGTGGCACACGTTCCCGTTCCGGGTATTAACCGCTTAGCCATTGAAGGTGTGATGGGTGGTTCGGGGCAAGGACAGACGTTGTTCGGTCTATTAGACTTGCTTTCCGGTGGAACTGTATCGAACTTTTCTGTCCTGGCAATGGGTGTCTACCCCTACATCACAGCGCAGATTATCCTGCAGCTCCTAGTTCCCATCATCCCCGCGCTTCAGCGGCGAATGGAAGATGATCCCCGAGAAGCCCGCAAATGGCAGGAAAAATGGACGTATTATCTTGCGGTGCCGATGTCAGCCCTGCAGGCTGTAGGTCAGATCCGGCTCTTCGAGCAGTATGCGACTGGCCAGGGAGGGAGCATCCTCAATACTCCATTGGGATTAAACCTGGCCACAATGACAACCATCTTGACGATGACGGCGGGTACGATGTTCGCGATCTGGCTGGGAGAGCTTATCTCTGAGTACGGGATCAAGAATCAGGGACTTTCGTTGATCATTTTCTCTGGAATCGTCACCCGAATCCCGAGCAATGTTGGCCAGCTGCTCACTGGCGATTTTCAGCAGGTCATCCCTATGGCGATCTTCCTGGTGTTCCTAACTTTAACAACGATCTTTGTCATTGTATATGTTCAGGAAGGGCGTCGGAATGTGCCTGTAATGTACCCGGGACGGCGTGTGGGAAATCGCATGTCTATGCCGGTTAAAGGCACGTTGCCATTGATGGTCAACATGGCGGGTATGATCCCAATCATCTTTGCACAATCGATCCTGACTTTCCCTGCAGTTTTGGCGCAGTTTTTCATCGGCTCAGAGAATGTGACCATTCAGAACATCGCATTATTCCTTCAGAGCACCTTCGGTGGTTTCAGCGATATCTACTGGATTCTATACTTCCTGATGGTTGTGGCTTTTACCTTCTTCTACACCGATGTCCTCTTCTCGCAGCAGAATTACGGCGAGAATCTGAAACGATCCGGTGCGCAGATCCCGGGTGTGACGAAAGGGGCCGCCACGCAGCGCTATCTAACGCGCGTAATGCGGCGGATCACGTTTGTGGGCGCGTTCTTCCTGGGTGTTGTGGCAATTATGCCCTTTTTGGTGGGACTAATCTGGCCCCTGGGAGATTCGAATACTGGGTTGTTGCTGGTTTCATCTTCTGGTTTGCTGATCGTGGTTGGCGTCGTTCGAGATTTGTATCGCTCGATCGAGGCCGAGCTTAAACTGCGCGGCTATGACCAGGCGGTATTGGTACGTTAGCTCGAGCACCTTACAAACAAAACAGAATTGGGCCAGGCAGCGGAGATGGTTATCGACAAGGGTGTGTTAATCCCGGAACGAATCATGATTGAAAATGTGACCGATACACTAAGAAGCGCCCGGTCTGTGAGGGCTAACGGATGACCTTGAAGCGAGGAATTGTCTTGAAAAGCCCGCGTGAGCTTGCATTGATGCGTGAGGCAGGGAAAATCAACGCCCGAGCTCTGGCCGCAGCGCTCGCAGTCGTGCGCCCTGGCGTTACGACTGCTGATATGAATCGTGCCGCCGCAGAAGTGCTTAAGAAATCCGGGTCGGTACCAGCGTTTGTTGGTGTTCCGGGAGCGTATCCTTATCCCGCCGAAACGACGATTTCGATAAACGATGAATTGGTGCATGGAATTCCTGGGGAACGTCGTTTAGAGGATGGGGATATCGTAAGCATAGATTGCGGGACGGTTCACGATGGCTTTGTTGCCGACTCTGCGCTGACTGTTGGAGTGGGGGAGATCGCAGAGGAAGCACAGAAGCTCCTCCGTATCACACGCGAGGCGTTATTCGAAGGGATCAAAAAAATGATCCCCGGGAATTCTACGGGCGACGTTTCTGAAGCTATTCAAGCCCATGTTGAAGGCAATGGTTTTCATGTCGTTCGGGAGTATACAGGGCACGGAGTTGGTAGATCTATGCATGAGGAACCTCAGGTTCCGAACTATGGTCGCAAAGGCCGTGGAGTGCCGCTTAAGCCAGGAATGACAATTGCCCTGGAACCTATGGTAATGAGCGGGAGTTTTGAAACTCGCATCTTGAGCGATCAGTGGACAGTAGCGTCAAAAGATGGACGTCTAACAGCCCACTTTGAACACTCTGTTGCTGTGACCGAAAATGGTCCGTGGATACTAACAGCAATGGACGAAGAACTAGACGAGGGGGAGTGGATTAGATATAATAATTACTTTGCTGGCCTTTTTGATCCGGCTGTTGCAGTAAAGGAGTAAGCGAAGATGAAAGTATCTTCTTCCGTTCGGAAACGCTGCGCAAAATGCAAAATCGTAAAGCGGCGTGGGAAAGTATATGTGATTTGCGAAAATCCGCGTCACAAACAAAGACAGGGATAGAGTTATGGCACGAATCGAAGGTGTTGATCTTCCTCGGAATAAGCGCGTCGAAATCGGATTGACCTACATCCATGGGATCGGTCGAACCACGGCACGCAATGCACTACTCTCAGCGGGTGTCGACCCGGATCGAAGAGTGCGTGATTTAACCGAGGGCGAGGTTACAAGTTTGCGCGATTTTATCTCGCAGAATCTTGTTGTCGAAGGCGACCTCCGGCGAGAGGTCCAGATGAATATCAAACGGCTGATAGAAATTGGCTGTTACCGTGGCTTACGCCATCGCCGGAATTTGCCCGTTCACGGGCAGCGGACGCGAACAAACGCGCGAACACGCAAAGGCCCGAAGAAAACAGTTGCGGGTCGTGGGCGCAGGCGCGGAGCGGTGAAGAAGTAAATCGGACTCGTTATTAGAGCATGCTCTGGCGACTGATGGCTTCCTTCCATCCACAGCGGCTGCCAATTGTGAGTGTTGCCTATATGTGTCCGGGAAAAAGTAGTTCGAGACTAATGAGATAGGCGGAAAAGTATGGCAAAGAGAGCGGCGGGATCAGGTAGTAGCAAGTCACGCAAGGAAAAGCGGACACTTTCCCATGGGATAGCGCATATCCACGTGACCTTTAATAACACGATAATCACGATAACAGACACTCAAGGGAATGCAGTGGCTTGGGCGAGCGCGGGTTCGGCGGGCTTTAAAGGCTCGCGCAAGAGTACCCCGTATGCAGCCGGGCTTGCCGCGAAAGCGGTTATGAAAACTGCAAAGGGCCTTGGATTACAGGAACTTGATGTCCATGTTAAGGGACCAGGTCCTGGTCGTGAGTCTGCTATACGGGCGCTAATGGCGGAGGGTGTCAAGATCCGTTCGATCAGTGATGTAACGCCAATTCCGCATAATGGCTGCCGGCCGCCCAAAAAGCGCCGCGTTTAAGGTTTAACCAGATAAGGAAGGGATCAATACGTTATGGCAAGGTATATCGGACCTGTTTGTAAGCTTTGTCGCCGCGAGGGAGAAAAACTCTTCCTCAAAGGACAACGCTGTTTTACACCGAAATGTGCATTCGAGCGACGCGGCTATCCCCCAGGGGATCACGGAAAAGATGCTCAATGGCGCCGTCGGCGAGTATCGGATTACAGCCGGCAATTGCGCGAGAAGCAGAAGACGCGCCGCATCTATGGAGTTACGGAACGACAATTTCGTCGATATTATCGAATTGCTGCCCAACAGCGGGGTCTCACAGGCGAGAACCTTTTAAAGATGCTAGAGTGCAGGCTAGATAATGTTGTATATCGTCTGGGCTATTCCGAAAGTCGTGCGCATGCTCGTCTGCTTGTGACGCATGGGCATTTCAATGTCAATGGTAGGAGGACGGATATCCCCTCCATGCTTGTCCAACCGGGTGACGCAATCGAGGTTCGAGAGGGTTCACGGAAACGCACCTTCTTTCAGGGTTTGGCGGATATCGCTGAACCAAAAACCGTCCCGGCTTGGCTGGAGCGTGATTTGAGCGACTTGTCGGGGAAAATGCTCGTTGCACCGGAACGAACGGATATCGATGCCAGCTTGAATGATCAATTGATTGTTGAGTACTATTCGAGATAATCGATCCGTGCACGGATACGTTCCTATGGTCGTGGGTCGCGGAGGGATATTGTGGTCATAACCACCAACCTAGTTATGCCGAAGATTGAACGAGAAGCCATCGCTCAAAATTATAGCAAATTCGTGATCAGCCCTCTTGAGGCTGGATATGGCATTACGGTCGGCAACGCTCTTCGACGGATTCTGTTAAGTTCCCTGGAAGGCGCTGCGGTAAGCTCCATACGCATAATGGATATTCCGCATGAATTCACAGATATTTCTGGCGTTCGTGAAGATGTGCTGCAGTTGATGTTGAATTTCAAGAAACTGCGCCTTTTCTTGCACGAGGGCGAATCCGCCCGCTTGCGCCTGGATGTGAAGGGTGAGGGCGTTGTAACAGCGGCTGACATCATCGCTCCCGCGGAAGCGGAGATCGTCAATCCGGAGCTCTATCTGTTCACTGTGGATGACGATAAGGCGCATCTTGAAATCGAGTTGAACGTTGAACGGGGGCGGGGGTATTCCCCTTCTGATGAGCGCGGCCGTCTACCCATCGGAGAGCTCCCGACGGATGCAATTTTCAACCCAGTACGACGGGTGCACTACGAAATCGGGCGCGCCCGAGTGGGTCAGGATACTAGCTATGACTCACTTGTTATTGAAATCTGGACCGATGGCACGATCAAGCCTGAGGAAGCATTGAGCCGCAGCGCGCAAATTCTCATGGCGCATCTACGCGATATCGGCGGCGTCACTGAAGAGAGCCTGATTGTGGCAGCGGTGGAAGAGGAAGATACTCGCCTTACCAGTGAGGTTTATGAAATTCCTATTGAAAACCTTGACCTCACAGTACGGGTTTTCAACTCTCTCAAGCGAACGGGAATTACGAACGTCGGTGAAGTGCTAGACATGCTCGAAAAGGGTGAGGAAGCGATGTTATCCATCCGCAACTTCGGCGAGAAAAGCCTCGACGAACTCAAGGAGCGCTTGTCTGAGAAGGGCTATCTTGACGAAGAGTCGGAGCAGGCGGAAGAGGCGGAGTGAGGGATTGATGAGACACCAAGTTGCAGGTAAAAGATTAAGCCGGTCAAAGGGCCATCGTATAGCGCTGCGAAAGAATCTGATGAAAGATCTCTTTCGTCACGAGCGAATCAAAACAACCAAGGCAAAAGCGGCAGCAATGCGCGGCGGCGCGGAAAAGCTGATCACGCTGGCGAAGAAGGGCAACGAAGCGGGAGAAGCGAAAGCAGTTCACGCACGTCGCCTGGCGGCCGCACGGTTGAATGACAACGAAATCGTGATGAAGCTTTTTGATGATATCGCCCCGCGCTATGTGGATCGACCAGGTGGATACACCCGGGTTATTAAACTCGGGCGACGCCTCGGCGACTCAGCGGAGATGGTCATCTTAGAACTCGTAGAAGAATAGGCTGGGATGAAACCGGCCGTGACGGGGCAGGAAGAAACTCCGTCTTTAGCAGCTTACCAATCGATCGTAGCTTACGACGGCACGAAATTTGAGGGTTTCCAGCGACAAGCTTCCGGGCGGAGAACCGTCCAGGGAGAACTGGAGCAGGCACTTCAGACCATCGGATGGCAAGAGAGCTCCTTGAGAGCAGCTGGGCGAACCGATAGCGGTGTGCACGCACGAGGTCAGGTTATCGCTTACCAACTCGTGTGGAAGCACCCGCCCGAAGATCTCAGTATGGCGATAAACGCCAATCTGCCATACGATATCGCTGTTCGAAAGACTTTGCTAGCACAGAAAGACTTCCACCCGCGCTATTCAGCCGTCAGCAGACGTTACCGCTATAATCTATTCATTGATAAAACGCGGGATCCGTTGCGAGAGCGTTACGCCTGGCGTATCGGAGCGGAAGCGGATATCAAACTGTTGAACCGTGCTGCGGATATGCTCGTCGGCAAGAAGGATTTCGGCGCTTTTGGCAGCGCACCGCGACCAGATGGAAGCACGGTGCGGGAGATCTTTGAAGCGGTTTGGGATCTGCAGGATGATGAAATGTGGTTCGAGATTGAGGCTAACGCCTTTCTCTACCACATGGTGCGAAGGCTGGTATTTGCACTGCTAGCCGTTGGGAATGGCAAGATGGAATTGGACGATCTTCTTGCTGCGGTGCAGGACCCTAATCAAAAAGGGGATGGCGGATTAGCGCCATCACAAGGCTTGTGCCTTCTCAGGGTAAACTACGAATGAGGCCGCATGGAATTTAGGGCGGTGTAAGCGGAAACCATTGAAGCAGTAGAGATCGATTACGAAGGAATGCAGGAGTAAAAGCGTGCAGAAAACGTATTATCCAAAACCCGATGATGTTACTCGAGACTGGTATGTCGTTGACGCGGCAGGGGAGAACCTTGGACGTCTGGCATCACGTATCGCTCCGGTCCTGATAGGGAAAAGTAAACCCGAATACACGCCCGGCGTTGATTTGGGAGACTTTGTCATTGTCATAAATGCTGAACAAGTAACCGTTACGGGAAAGAAATTAGATCAGAAAATGTATTATCGCCATTCGGGTTACCCGGGTGGTCTAAAGGCGATTTCACTCCGTAACCAACTGGAGAAGTTCCCGGATCGAGTAATCACTTCAGCTGTGTGGGGCATGGTTCCGCATAATCGCTACGGTCGGAAGCTCATGACAAAGCTAAAAGTCTATCGAGGGGCAGATCATCCTCATAGTGCACAGAAACCTGAAAAACTGAAGTTTGAATAATCTGCGCCTATGGGAACTATCTCACGGAACCACGTCAGCAAGAATGTTAGAGGAAGGCAGGATTGATGTCTGAGAAATATTATGAAGGCATAGGACGACGAAAAACTAGCTCAGCCCGTGTCCGTATTACGCCTGGCAGTGGAAATATTATTGTCAATGGCAAACCTGGCGCGGAGTATTTCACTCGCATGGGTGACATGGATATCATCTTTGATCCCATTAAAGCAGTGGAGATGGAAAGCAAGTTTGATATTTCCGTACATGTCCAAGGCGGCGGGGTCACTGGGCAGACGGGTGCAGTTATGCACGGCGTAGCAAGGGCCCTGATTAAAATGGACCCTGAGCTGCGACAGATGATGCGATCTGGAGGGTATCTCACTCGCGACTCGCGCATGAAGGAGCGCAAGAAGCCGGGTTTGAAGCGCGCGCGCAAGGCACCGACGTATACGAAACGCTGATCGATCCAGGCACTATGCGTCCTTTAAAGTTTGTGGGAAAACCAGGCCGGGGAGGTTAACTCTCCCCGGCCTTTAGTGTTGTATCAGGAGGCTGTTTTGGGATCAGATTTGACGATTGCAGGATTGGGGCCGGGTTCGCCGGAGTTTGTCTCACGTAGAGTGTGGGAATTACTCACGGGCTCGAAGGTCATATATTTCAGAACTGGCCAGCATCCTGTCCATGATGCGCTTCCTCCGCACCTTGAGCTAATCACTTTCGACCATCTCTACGAGGAGATCGTTGAATTCGATGGGGTTTATTCAGCCATCGTTAATAAAATTCTCGAAGAGATGCGCGGAAATCCCCCCGTCGTTTATGCTGTTCCCGGGGATCCAATGATCGGCGAGGCGACAGTAAGCGCTCTCCTGCGTTTGGCCTCGGAGGAGAATCTCTCTGTTCGTGTGCTCCATGGAATAAGTTTTATAGAGCCGTGTCTGGGGCTTCTTGGGCTCGATGCATTGGATGGTCTTTCGATTTATGATGCTCTAGAGATTACAGGAAGATATCATCCGCCATTTCCACCTGACACACCGGCACTGGTAGGGCAGCTATATTCCAAACTCGTCGCTGCGGATGTTAAATTGACCTTGATGAATCAATATCCGCCTGAACATCCTGCCAGCTTGTTACACAATGTCGGAACCGACGACGGATGGAGGGAAGATCTCCCACTGGCGGAAATTGATCACAGCGATAGTATCGGCCATATGACGACACTTTTTCTACCGGAGTTGCCAGTGGAGTCCGCTTTCGAGAGTTTCCAGGAGACGGTGGCCCATCTACGTGCGCCCGATGGGTGCCCGTGGGATATTAAACAAACGCATCAAAGCTTGCGGAATCACCTTATGGAGGAGGCGTATGAAGCCCTCCAAGCGTTGGACACTGAAGACATGGATGCGCTGCGGGAGGAGTTGGGCGATCTGCTGCTTCAAATTGTCCTCCATGCCCAGATCGCAACCGAAGAGGGCTTCTTCACAACGTCCGATGTTATCGCCAGCATTCAATCGAAAATCATCCGCCGTCATCCACATGTTTTTGCTGACCTGGATGTTGAGGATGTCGACCAGGTCTTGCTCAACTGGGAGGCGCTTAAGGAAGTCGAGCGTGAGAATGAGGGTTCCGAAAAAGGAATCCTGGATGGTGTGCCGATTGACCTGCCAGCGCTTACGCAGGCGGAAGAGATTCAAGCGCGAGTCGCCAGGGTGGGATTCGATTGGCCTGGCATCGATGGCGTGCTGGCGAAGCTCGAGGAGGAGCTCGTTGAGGTTCAAGAAGCTTCTGAAGACGAACACGTAACTTGGGAAGTTGGAGATTTATTATTTGCTGTAGTAAATTACGCTCGTTGGAGAGGCGTTGATCCGGAAGCTGCATTGCGAGAGGCTAATCGTCGCTTCCGGCGAAGGTTTACCGATGTCGAAAAACAGGCGCGAGTAGAAGAGCGTAAGCTTTCTGAACTAACAATCGATGAATTGGAGGAGCTTTGGAAAACCGCAAAAAAGCGATCTTAACTCCGCTTCCCCGCCAGCTTCGAATGATCCACTTAATCGCTGGTGTTATTTTGCTGGGAGCGCTGACAGGCTGTGCTCGATCCGGGGGTTCGGTGCAGGATGAATATCCAAAGCTGCCGCCTACAATAGATTTGCCCGGGACATCAACACCGGTGCAAAAACCCCCTCCACTCACGCCAACGATTACACCTACGGTTGAGGAACCGATCCCACCTCCAAATTATGATTCCTCAAAGGCCCTCGGCGCTTTCGTTATCCCGCTTACAATACAGCATCTCTCTGATACAGAAGCAGATCTTTACTTCATGCTGGAGTCGCCGGAGGAAGGCGCGGTATTTTACTCGTTGTATGGCAATCCATCAGACCAGACTCAGTGGATCACGTTTAACGCAGCAACGGACACACACCTTATCAAGGTGAGTGACCTGGAGCCTGGAGCTTTGTATGAGGCGTGGGTAGGTGTTTCTGATGATGAAGGGGTCCACCATCCACCTTCCTTTGCCGATGGCATTTGGGAGCCCATAACGATCCGATTGCCGCAGGAAAACGATTGGCCTATCCGTGTAGGTGTCATCGGAGATTCGGGTTTCGGAGAAGATGTAACCTATCAACTTGCTGAAGAAATGGCATCCCATCACCCTGAATTGGTCATTCACACTGGTGATCTTGTATACAATGTTTATGAGGATCCTTCCCCTCCACAAGCTTTTATCAGAAAATTCTATCAACCGCTGGCTGACCTGCTTCACATAGCGCCCATTTATCCGGTCTTCGGCAATCACGAAATGTATGAAGATGCCTATTGGCGGGATCGACCCTTCTACTTTGCAGCATTTCCTTCTATGGAGAATAGTTACGGGGGGGATGATTTCGGCGGAATGTTGGGACAGCGGGAATGGTATGCATTCACGCATGGCGACTACCAATTTATTTTTCTCAATAGCCAGCAGTTTTATTCTGCAGGATTGAGGGAGGAGCAAAATGCCTGGCTCCAGGAAAGATTGGGAGGAAGCACATCGACAACGAATATCGTGGTCTTCCATATCCCACCGTATACGAGTGGTTATCATCCTGATGACGGGATACCCATCCGTCAAGCCTGGGTTCCCCTATTTGAGGATGCCAATGTCGCCCTGGTGCTATCCGGCCATGACCACAATTACGAACGGCTGGAATTGAATGGCATAACCTACATCGTTTCGGGTGGAGGATCTAATAAACTCTATGGCGAGCAGGACACGAGAGAAGAAAGTGAATTCTTCACGGCCAAGTCGCACTTTGTGATCCTGGAACTTTTCCCCGACCGCATCGGCATGACTGCGTACGGTTTGGGTGGGGAGGTATTAGACTACTATACACTTCATCTCCCTTCAAGCGACTGAAGGCTTAGGCGGAATGTCCGTGCCCGTTCAGGCTGTAATTTTCAGGGACAAGTGCGAATTGCCGCAATCTGTACCAAGCGATCCAACTCACGAGCCGAGAATGCGTTAGAATATTGCATATGACATCCTATAGTAAACCCCGCTACAGCATCGGTGAGGAAATCGCCAACAGTGTGACACACGGCGTTGGAGTGGTTCTTTCAATCGGCGGCTTAGCCGTACTTACGGCATTTGCCAGTGTCTTGGGAGACGCCTGGCACATTGTAAGCAGCAGTATTTACGGCGCTACCCTGATCCTGATGTATGCCGCCTCCACCCTTTATCACAGTATTCAATTTCCGCGTGTGAAGAGCATACTCCAGGTCATTGATCATTCAGTCATTTTTCTTCTGATCGCTGGAACCTATACGCCATTCACTCTTGTGAACCTGCGCGGCACTTGGGGCTGGACTCTCTTTGGTGTAGTCTGGGGCCTCGCACTCATCGGCATTATTTTTCAAGTAACACGACTGCGAAAGTGGCCGTTGATATCTTTAGCACTTTACGTAGGCATGGGGTGGGTAGTGGTCTTCGCGACGAAACCCTTGCTCGCTGCTATAGCCCCGGGGGGTCTTCTCCTTCTGCTCATGGGAGGACTTTCCTACACAGTAGGGATTGTTTTCTATGTTTGGCGTCGACTGCCGTATCACCACGCAATCTGGCATATTTTCGTACTGGCGGGAAGCGCGTTTCACTTTTTTGCCATTCTTTTTTATGTCATTCCTCTAGCGGGCTCTTCTTGATGGATCGGATTCGAAACGCAGCGTATCAATAATTAAAAAAGAGTTTTCAAATAACCATCCAGTTCAGGGGAGTTCTTACAAGTTACTGCTCGCTCTTCTTAGTTTGGTATGCGCATGCTTATATAGATCAGGGAAAACATCTTCTCGAAAGGGTTTTGCGGTGAATACACATATCAAAAATTCGCGGTGTGTAGGGCAGGATCCTGATGCGTTACGTTCACATCTGTGAACCTATAATTAACTCACTGCCATCCAGGATGGAACCATAGGGAGTTTTCAGTGTTGAATTTCCGTAAACCCAATCGGGGGACAACCAAGAAAATCTCGTTGTCTATGCTCTTTCTCGTCTGTTTGCTAGCTATATTTGTGTTAGGAAGCCCCTATTATTCTGTCTTTCCTACAAACCAGAATCCCACTTATTACGCTGTGATTACGGTTTTTTTCTTGGCTGTGACATTCTTGCTCCAACGGGCGGATCGCTTAAATAAATATTGGCCTGCTGCCTATGCCTTCTTCATTGCCTCATTTTCGACCTGGTTCCTGAGTACAGGGATGCTGGATATTCCCCGCTCGGAGGCTAACCCGGCCCAGTTCATCGCGTTGGATAAGGTTTCACAATTCACCCATGTTGTTCTCCCAATTGTAGTGCTCACCTTGCTGGCGAGGCAAGAACTGAAATCGATCTTTTTAAGTAAGGGCAACCTCCGCCGAGGATTAACGTTTGGACTTCTTTCATTATTCTCAGAGGGTCGGGAGAATACCTAGGAAAAATTAAATCTTCACTACTCTGGCTGCTTTTATTTGTTTTCGCAAATGCGCTAATGGAAGAATTGTGGTTTAGAGGCATTTTTCTCAAGAGACTTGAGCCATTTATTGGGGTAAATCTTTCGGTTATCGTGACGTCAATTGCTTTCGGTGCGTCCCATGTGAGTGCGGTGTATGCTTTCCCGGGAGGCGGAATCGTCTTTGGGGTTGTGGTGTTTGCGCTTGGGGTTATTGGTGCCTACTCGATGTATAAGACTGATAGCATCTTAGGTGCGGTTTTCTTCTTCCATGCAGGTTACGACCTTCTGGTCCTTATCCCCATCCTCGAGTCTTTGTGATGCTGAAAGGCAGCACTCCTTCACGTCAAACTGCTGAATATCACCAGGGGCTAGAACACTTTGGGAAAACAAAATGGGTGAAATCAAACAACGAGAGCTAACCTTGGGGCAGGGGGAGCAATTTTATATTAGAACTGCATCTGAGACTGATGCAGCAGCTGTTTTGGACCTTTACAGGTCTGTGTTAGCCGAGGGCCGGTATACTTTGCTCAGCTTAGAAGAAATGCAGCGCACCGAGGAAGTAGAACGAAAGGCTATTGCTGATGAGATCAAACGCCCAGGCTGCCTTCGAGTTGTCGCTGAGGTGGACGGGCTGATCGTAGGGACGGCGCGGGTTAAGGCAGGCGGACTTAAGCGCACCGCGCACTTTGGCGATGTGGATTCAGTCTGGGTACACGCGGAGTGGCGCAGACATGGGATCGGAAATGCGCTAATAGATACCGTTGTTCGCTGGGCAGAAGGGAATAAGGGCATCGAGAAGCTTGGTTTATTCGTCTTCTCAACGAGTGAGGCTGCCATAGCTCTCTACCACCAAAATGGTTTCACAATCGAAGGCAGGGCTCCACGCGACATCAAATTTGCAGAGAATGATTACGCGGATACCGTAATAATGGGGAGAATGGTCGACTGATCCTTCTTTTCTTCGGATGTCAACCAGCCCCAGCAAAACGCAAGTACGCCCCCAAAAGGATTGGGCAGGGATAAGAGAGGGTACATGACGAAGTTGAAGATTGGATTTCTGCACCCCGGGGCGATGGGAATATCTCTCGCTTCCTCGGCTCAAAATTCAGGACACACGGTCTATTGGGCATCTGCAGGGCGAAGCGCGCAAACGCGCGAACGAGCTGAGGAACACAATCTTGTTGAAGTTAAATCTTTGAACGAGCTTTGCGAAACTTGCTCTGTGATTGTCTGTGTGTGCCCACCTCATGCCGCAGAGGATGTGGCGAGAGAAACCATAGAAACATCCTTTGATGGGCTCTATTTAGATGCCAATGCGATAGCACCACAACGGGCGAAAAACATCGATCGGTTGATGGGTGAAGCAGGTGTGAAATTCGTAGATGGCGGCATCATCGGTGGACCTGCATGGGAACCGGGCAGGACGTGGCTCTACCTCTCCGGCGAGGGTGCTGAGCGAGTGGTCGATTGTTTCTCCGAAGGGCCTCTCGAGACATCCATTATCGGCGAGGAAATCGGGAAGGCATCTGCACTCAAGATGTGTTACGCGGCATACACAAAGGGAACGACAGCTTTGCTTTGCGCGATTCTCGCTACGGCTGAGGAGCTAGGGGTTCGAAAGGATTTGGAGAGACAATGGTCTCGGCGTGGATCAGATTTTGCGGATCAAACGGCGGGCAGAGTCAAACGAGCGACTGTAAAGGCATGGCGATTTACTGGAGAGATGGATGAGATAGCAGCAACTTTTACAGAGGCAGGGGTGCCCGCGGGTTTCCACGAGGCTGCGGGCGAGATTTTTCGTCGCCTTGCGCACTTCAAGGAAGAACCAGAGCAACCTTCACTTACGGAGGTATTAAAAGCCCTGGTTTGTGATTAGTTTGAGTAGGATAAATTTGGATTCCCGGGAAATTGGGAAAAGCAAAACAAGGGGATGAATGCGGATGATGGTCAGCTTGTCAGCTATTTGAGATGTGGTTATCTGCAGCACAGAAACGCTACGGTGCTACTATTTAGGTATTCTGGATCGTAGACTGACGAAGTCAGGAATGCAATTATTGTATCAAGAGGTGAATATGTCAGAAGATAATGTAATCAAAATACAAGGATTGACCA
>RCNG010000754.1_pt1 | contig 15344 bp, 16 predicted proteins | sample 2041371 | NCBI WGS metagenome assembly RCNG01 (sample SAMN09708227, study PRJNA481090) | Marine sediment metagenome, whole genome shotgun sequencing project. | biome: marine sediment; feature: ocean; material: sediment; isolation source: Sewage treatment plant 1 marine sediment (STP1) ... | reverse complement strand
TTGCAAAACGACTGAACGGAAGACCAAGACAAACGTTACAATTTAGAACACCAGCAGAACGTTTTGCTGAATGTGTTGCATCGACCGGTTGAGATCGCAGCCGATTGCAGCCCCTGGGCTGGTAAAGTGACGAACGGCTGCTACTGACCCAAGGTGGAAATTAGGTACATCCTCTAGTTGAAGCTAGCACTCGACGATGCCAGTTAAGAATAGAGTGGATAGCTAGAAGCAAACCTGGCGAAAGTCAGCGACACAAAGCTACGGTTCCTTGCTTTCCTTGCTTTCCTTGCTTTCCTTGCTTTCCTTGCTATCTTCGCGACCTTCGTCCGAAGGACCCCAAGGTAGCCAGGCTGCCGCTAGCCAAATATAAGCCCTGTATCAGCAAGGGAGGACAATGATGAAGGCAAGCAGGAATATCCTTCTCTGGGCGCCGAGGCTGTTGCTGATCGTTTTCGCACTGTTCTTAGTCATCTTTTCATTTGACGTATTCGAGGAGGGAAAAGGTGCTATGGAGATTGGGATTGCGTTCGTCGTGCACAACATTCCAACTTTGATCTTCGGGCTGGTCGTATTCGCAGCCTGGCGCCGGGAGTGGATCGGTGTTCTGTCATGCCTGGTGCTAGCGGTGGCCTACATCATCTGGTTCCGGGGACGATTTCCACTAGCGGTCTACTTCATCATGACAGGCCCACCGTTTGTTATCGCGGCGTTGTACGGGGTAAATTGGAAGCTCAGGGGCCACGCCAACTGAATACCTTGACGCGCATATCCGTTTCTGGCCGAAAGCAGACGATCGGCTTATCCAAAAACGGACAGCCGAACAGAGAATCTTGGGAAAAGCAGCCGTTCAAGTGTGCTTGGTATCTCAGAAGTCAAAGTTATCGGCGACGCTAAATATCGTCTCAAACCTGATGCGCGCGTTGTCGTTTAGATCTTTGAAAAGAGCCACCCTTGGCTCATCTATATCATTGAAAAGGTCTTGGGCAAAACCGTACGCCAGAGTCTGGTAGTTCAACTTAACTTCAATCAAATGGTCACCGTCAGCCAAGCCGGCGATCTGGTAGTGCACCTGGTCACTGCCGCCAACGAAATCGACATCAGCCATTGATGCGCCTCTCGGCTGGATTGTCGGTGGCGCGGCTGCCTTGTCCATGCCGGAAGGCAGCAGGCGGTTGTCTTTACGATAAGTGGCCGCCTCTATGAGCGTATAGGTCAGATCTCCATCGATATTTTCCATTATCGTTTCGTAGCTCTGGACCTGATCGTCGCTGGTGATCGTATGGTAATGACGCTCGTACATGGCCGGGTCAGTGTCGCTGTCAAGACCCGCGATTCTTCCGCTCGCATCGACGGCACCGGATTCAAATACCGTTGTGCCAGCCGCATCGGCAACGGTCACGTGAAGCCATGCTCGCCGCGACGGGTAACTGGTTGGAAATTTGTGGCCGGAGAAATTAGTTAGCCGCACCGTGAATCGCAGTTCGTCTCCGACGCGAAGAATGTCTTCAATGTCTACGGCGACCGCTCCACCAAGGAACGCACGCGTCTCATCGATAAGCTCGTCATACCCCTCCGCACTGTTACTAAGGTCCCCCGCGTTCTGAGACAGGATGTCCATCATGTAGGTGTTTCCGCCGACAAAGGAATGGCGTGCGAAATCGGCACGAGGGCTCAGCCCGTTCATCGGTCTTGTTGAAATTGTGACGTTGCCGGCGACTTTCGGCATGTGGCAATCCTGACAACTTTGTAGGGAGGCAAAGTCACTGTTCTCCCATTCCGTATAGACCATTTGCTCGGGAAAAGACTGATTTGTTACGCTGCCGTCAGGGTCGATGACAGTTGTTAAGAGGTTGTGACATGTTGCACAAACCTCAGATGCGGAAGCATGCGTGCCACGTGCGGGCGTGAAACCGACCTGGTTTCGCATCGGCGTGGTGAAGGGATTGTCGTATTGTCCAAAAGCCAATCGTTCGATGCCAAAAGCGAACGGAATGTCAAAGTTGCCTGAGAAGCCTGCGTCGGTACCCAGGGATGCAGTATCCGAAATCTGGTGGCACAGGGTACAACTGACCCCCTCGGCTGCGGCGTCGAACAAAAGGTTGTCGGGATGCAGGAAGCCGTCATCAGACAAGGCGATAGTCGACGTGGCAAATCCCGCCTCAACATGCGCCATCGGGGTGTGGCAACGTGAACAGGTTGCCTCGATTTCATCCTGCAACGCTGGATTTCGCTTGATCTCGCTCGCAACCTTGGCCCGCCATAGGGGATCCCGGGAAGCATTCGCCATCAACGTTGGCTTCCAGTCTACGACGATGGAGAGGTCGTGCCCGCTAGTATCACGAAGCCCGTCGTGACAAGTCGCACAATTTTGTGACCCGCTGAAATGGTCGGATACGAACGTATGGTCGGTTAGGTCATCCGGCAACGGCTCAGGTGCAACCGGAGGCGGTACAACGGCAGCCGGCGCCAAGGGGTCAGGGGAACTGTCGCCCCCACCACATGCGCAAAGGAGAAGGGCTGCAAGCGGCACAAGCCGATGTACAAAGAGGCGGAAATCTGCGCTATCCATGGGCGGGCCTTACGGTGTGTGCCGAAACTTGGACTCTTGTTGTAAGTAACGACTTGGGCGTGAATCCGTTGACACGACGCCCTTGCTTGCCCCTCGAGAACGCCCGCTACTGACCGTTAGCAGGCGGCCAGGCCTGGACGTTTCTATTCACCGCAATGACCGCCGTTTGTCAAAGCAGACATTGAATTACGCGGTTTTTCTAGTTACGACGCAACGGTGACTGCCGTTCAGAAACTCCCGGACCGTCACTCCTCAGCGTCACCGCACAAAGGCGGGTTACAGTCGTGGGGCATGTCGGGAAAGGTCATCCGCAACATGTACTCGGCAGCCGACTTGACGATCTCATCAGGCAAGTCCATGCGGCCACCCCGCGCTGGCATTTCGAGGTAACCCGTTATCGCATGGTCGAGCAGTACCGCATTCCAGAGTCGTGAGCGGGTACCCCAATCCAGGGCATCACCGGCAATCGGAGCGCCCATCATGCCGGTCTCATGACAGCCCGCGCAGTATTCGCTATAAGCGGCCTCGCCGTTCATCGCCAAGCCATCGGCTTGCGACGGATCATAATTTGCGGAGGAATCAGTCGGCTGCCCGCTATCGTATGCACACGCCGCAAGGAGCAACGGGCTGATGAGCAGGAAGATTCGGGATTTCATGGCGGCGCTCCTTTCATAACCATGGTGCTATTGGCTCAGTATGCCAACAATACGCAATCGTGCCTATGGAAGAGCGGCTATCGGCAGTTCCGAAAGAATTCGCCCAGCAGCTGAAATTCCTCGACGCGTCGGCTGCCTTTCCGCCATACCAGTCCTATCTCACGATAACTTTGTTCACCAAGCGGATGCAGTTTGACCCTCGTGTTGCCGAGCAGCGAAGAGCCCCGTGCCATCTCGGGAAGAAATGTGACGCCCAGATCGGCGTCGACCATCTCGATCAGGGTCAGCAGGCTGCTTGCACCGAATCGGCTCACCTTTCGCGTGTTGCGAATCTTGCAGGCCGCCAGCGCGTGGTCTCGAAGGCAGTGTCCATCTTCAAGTAATAGGATGCTGTCCGAGTCCAGTCGGCTGAATCGGTAGTTCTCTGGCTCGACATGTCTCGTGTTTTCGTGACACGCCAGGCAAAAGACGTCTCTGAATAATGGCCACGCTTCAACGCCCTGCATCTCCCAGGGCAGGGCCATTAGCAACAGGTCCAGCTCTCCTTCCATCAGCCGTGCGTAGACTCGCTGCGTCTGATCTTCGATCAGCAACAGTCGCAGCTCCGGGTATTTCTCACGCAGTCCTGGCAGTGCATGGGGGAGAATGAATGGGGCGATTGTCGGTATAACCCCCAGTCGCAGTTCGCCGGTCAGTGGCTCCTTCTGGCCGCGCGCCGTTTCAACAAGGCTGTCCAGGTCGCGCAGAACCAGTCTCGCCTGCACTCCAACCTGCTGGCCGGTCGCCGTAATAGTCACATTGCGGTTGGTGCGATCCACCAGTTGGGCCTCGAGTGTCGTCTCGAGCTCCTTGATGGCATTGCTGAAAGCGGATTGGGAGACGAAGCAGCGCTCGGCGGCACGGCCAAAATGCTCGGTCTCGGTCAAAGCGAGAAAGTACTTTAGCTGCTTTACGGTAGGTGATTTCAATGTTCTATAAAAACGAATAGAGTAAGAGAATTAAACCATTTTATTTCTTATTAATCTACCCCTAGACTTGCCCCATCTTGACGCCCTCGGAGGCAACCATGGAATTGAACACAGGCATCAATAAGGCAGACCGGGAGTCTATCGCAGCAGGCCTGGCGCGGTTGCTGGCCGACAGCTACACGCTGTATCTGAAAACGCACAACTACCACTGGAATGTGACCGGGCCGCAATTCAACACCCTGCACTTGATGTTCGAGGGCCAGTACACGGAGCTTGCGATCGCCGTCGATGAGATTGCGGAACGTATTCGCGCTCTCGGAATAAAAGCGCCCGGATCGTATCGCGAGTTTGCCGCCCTGACGGAAATCGAGGAAGGCAATGGCAGCGAGTCAGCCGAGGAGATGATCCGGCAATTGGCAATAGGTCAGGAGACCATTGTCAGGACCGCGCGTGCGGTCTTCCCGTCCGCTGACTCGGCGAGCGACGAGCCCACGGCCGATCTGCTGACGCAGCGTATGCAAATTCACGAGAAAAACGCCTGGATGCTTCGCAGCATGTTGGCCTGATTAACCGAATTACTAACTGGAGAGAGAAATGTTCAAGAACCTGGAAGGCAAAAGAATCCCTGATGTCACGTTCCGCACACGTCGCGACCACGAGTGGCTCGACGTATCGAGCAACGATATTTTCGCCGGCAAGTCCGTCGTCGTATTCTCATTGCCTGGCGCATTCACGCCGACTTGTTCGTCATCGCATGTGCCCCGTTACAACCAGCTCGTACCGACGTTCGAGGCAAACGGCATCGATGAAGTCATCTGCGTCAGTGTCAACGACGCATTCGTAATGAATGAGTGGAAGCGTTCGCAAAAGGCGGATCGTGTGACGTTCCTGCCCGATGGCAATGGCGATTTTTCGGACGGCATGGGACTGCTGGTAGGTAAGGAAGATCTCGGCTTCGGCAAGCGCTCATGGCGCTATTCAATGCTCGTCCGCGACGGCGTGATCGAGAAGATGTTTGTTGAGCCGGAGGAGCCGGGCGACCCGTTCCACGTGTCAGATGCAGACACCATGATCAAGTACCTCGATCCGAACGGTGCCTTGCCACATGACGTCACCGTGTTTACGCGCGAAGGTTGCCCGTTCTGCGTAGGCGCCAAAGGCATGTTGCGCGATGCCGGCATTGAGTTCGAAGAGCTTCTGCTGAATCGTGACTACACCGATCGGACGCTGCGAGCAGTCGCATCGGCGACCAGCTACCCGCAGGTTTTCATCGATGGCAAGGTCATCGGTGGCTCCGACGAATTGCAGAAGTGGTTGGAAGCTCGCGGGGAAGCGCAGACGCGTAGCGCAGCCTGAGAGCACCGCGGCCAATGGACTAATGTCCCCCCCATATTGTCCTGCCGGAAAAAGCAGCCGGGCAGACCGAGAGGTCTGTCCGGCTTGTTTCGTCATACAGGTCCGATTCTGGCTATTTTAAGCTCCATGCCCGCGTATACTTCGAATCGAAGGAAACGTCATGCAGAGCAACAACGAAATTTTTGAGCGAGCAAGGTTGTCACGCGACGCGCGCTTCGACGGGCGCTTCTTTATTGGCGTCAAGACGACAGGCATCTACTGTCGTCCCATTTGTCCTGCCAATGCGCCGAAAAGCGAGAACGTCGTCTTCTATCGTACTGCGGCCTCTGCAGGCGAGGCCGGCTTCAGACCCTGTTTGCGTTGCAGGCCTGAATGCGCGCCTGGCACGGCGGCCTGGGCCGGAACCTCGACCACTGTTCGAAGAGGCCTCCGACTCATTGCGGAGGGCGCGCTGGATGATGGCAATATCGAGCACTTATCCGACAGGCTGGGGGTTACCAGTCGTCACCTGCGGCGCCTGTTCACCAAGCACCTCGGCGCGAGTCCGCTGGCAGTCGCGCATACGCAGCGATTGCATTTTGCCAAGAACCTCATCGACCAGACGTCGATGTCCATGCGCGACATATCGGTGGCGGCGGGATTCGGCAGCGTCAGGCGCTTCAACGACACGTTCAGGAAGACCTACGGCCGCACGCCACGGGAGTTACGCAAGCAGCGTACTCCCTCTGTGGTCGCCAGCGTGTTCTCGGTGCAACTCCCGTATCGACTCCCGTTTGACTGGGATCGCATGCTGGCGTTCTTTGCCGCCCGGGCAACGCCAGGCGTGGAGCAAGTTGAGGACGGGCGATACCTGAGGTCAGTTTCAATCGGCGGTGCTTCGGGCGTTATCGACATCCGCGACGCGGACGGACACCTGGCGCTCTCATTGCACGGCCTGGGTACCAATGTCTTGTTCTCGATCGTGCAGCGCGTGCGGCACCTTTTCGATCTTGATGCGTCGACCGACGATATCGCGCGCGCGTTGTCGACGGACAAGGCGTTGAGGCCATTACTGAAGAGCAACCCCGGCGTACGCGTGCCTGGCTCTTGGGACGGCTTCGAAGTTACGGTTCGCGCGATCCTGGGTCAGCAGGTTTCCGTCAGTGCGGCAACGACACTGGCAGGCCGCATCGCCGATCGTTATGGCGATGTTGTCGACGTTGCGGTTGAGAACCTGGAGCGCGCGCCGAACCGGCTATTTCCCAGGCCGGAGCAGCTGGCACGCGCGAGGCTTGAGAACCTCGGCATCATCAAGAGCCGCGCGCAGACGATTCGAAGCGTCGCCAAGGCGGTGCTCACTGGCGAACTCGATTTCGATACGGCAGCGCCCGCGGAAAGTACTTGCGCCGCCCTGACGGCTATCAAGGGCATTGGCGACTGGACCGCTGAGTACGTATCGATGCGCGCGATGAAGGACCCCGATGCGTTTCCGGCTTCGGATCTGGGGCTGCTGCGCGCATTTGATCATCCTGAGAGGGAGCGCATGAAACCGAGAGAACTAATAAAGCGCGCCGAGGCCTGGCGGCCATGGCGTGCCTATGCGGCATTGTTGTTATGGGGCTCCCCGAAAGGAGCTGGAGGCTAGACCATGTACTACTGTTATCTTGATACGCCTATCGGCGAACTGCTGCTGGCAGGCGAAGACGGCGCTCTGTCGATGATCGGATTCCCGAAAGGCTCGATGCGTCGTGATCCCGAGTCGGACTGGATTTACAACGAGAAGCCACTGTCAGAGGCGCGGCAGCAGCTTCAGGAATATTTCGCCGGTGAGCGAAAAGCATTCGATCTACCGCTGCAACTATACGGCACGGAATTCCAGGTCAGCGTCCTTGAGGCATTGCAGAAGATCCCCTATGGAGAGACGGTTTCCTATGGCGAGATTGCCAAACGCATTGGCAAACCGAAGGCGATGAGGGCCGTAGGCGCCGCGAACGGCCGCAACCCGATACCGATTGTCGTGCCCTGTCATCGAGTCATCGGCAGCAGCGGCGATATGACTGGCTTCGGCGGCGGGATCGATACGAAAGAGGCGTTGCTTCGTCTCGAGGCGGAGAATACGCAGGACCTTCTGTAGGAGCGCGCCCAAGCGCGCGAGCGATAGCTGCGGCTACCAGGCCGCCAAGAAGTGTTGCGCGCCGGGGAGTACCTCTACAGTTTCTTGCCTTCCATGCCGCGAACGACATCCGACGGTTGCACTCCGTCAATTAGCCGATTGTCTGATTGCAATGTCGTGAGTCTGGACTCAAGCGGCAGGACACCGGCCCAGATCGGAATCGCATAGTCCTCATCTTCGTCCTCGGGCATGCCGGTTGCGACCTTTGCTGATGCTGTTTCAATCTGCAGCTCGATGATGCCCGTCATCTTCACTTCTTTCTGCAGCGACTCTCGCACTTCGTCCCAACGGCCCGGCATCGTGCATTCGGAAATTACTCGGAGCGCATGCAGCTTCTCGTCGTAGTCCTCGACCAGGCGAGTCGGGCCAAACACCGTCGCGGAACGGTAGTTCATCGAGGAGTTAAATGCAGATCGTGCGAAAACAAGCCCGTCCACGTGGGTGACGTTCAGGCACGCGGTTCCGGTGCCCTCCAGAAGGCGAATAATGCGTGCCTTCCTCGCGCCGTGCAGGAAAATAGTCTCGCCCTCGCGACCGTACAGCATGGGTACTACAACCGGCTGACCGTCCTCAACAAACGCCACGTGCGCGATCATCGCGGAGTCGAGGATGCCGTGAACGGTCTCCTTGTCGTAGGCCGCTTTCTCGCGCAGCTGCCGCACCTTGTTCTTCTTGCTAACGTCATACTTGTTATCCAAGGCGGGCACTCCCTACAAAAACTTCGGTGCGAGGAAAAGGGCAACCGAAGACACGAGGAAGATGCCAACGATGTTGAGCAACAGGCCCGCGCGCACCATTTTCGGGATGGTCAACAGGCCGGAGCCGAAGACGATGGCATTCGGTGGTGTCGCGACCGGCAGCATGAAGGCGCAGCTTGCGGCAAAGGTCACGGGCACGGCCAGCACGATGGGGTCGAATCCGGACTCTATGGCGATCGCGCCAACAACCGGGAGAAACGTGGCGGTCGTGGCAATATTGCTGGTCAATTCGGTGAGAAAAATAATCATCGCGGCAGCGACTATGACAATGACTGCCAGGGGCAGCATACCTACAGCCTGCAGGCTGCTGCCGAGCCACTGGGCCAGCCCCGTGCGGGTCACTGCGCTGGCCAGCGTCAGGCCACCGCCGAACAGGATCAGCACGCTCCATGGCAGTTGCTCGGCATAGGTCCAGCGCAGCAAAATTGGGTCGCTCTTGTCGCCGCTGGGAATAAGGAACAACGCGATTGCACCCAGAATTGCAATACTTGAATCGTCAAGCTCGCCAAAAACGGCGAGAAACTGAAGGCCTGGAATTTTTCCTACGATGTCACCAAAGATCCACAATGACGCGACACAGACAAATACTATGGCAACACGCGTTTCCGGTGTCGTCATCTTGCCCAGTTCATCTTTCATTTTCTTGAGGAGTGCGCGACCTTCTTCCGATGTCGTGAAATCAACATTGAACACCCAGCGGGTAAGCACGAGCCAGGCAAGGGGAAGCATCATGGCACTGAGCGGCAAGCCGACCATCATCCATCGTGAGAAATCGATTTCAGTACCGTAGCTTTCCAGCATAAACGCCGCGAGTAGTGCGTTGGGTGCCGTACCAACGAGCGTTGCCATGCCGCCAATCGTTGCGCCATAGGCAACGCCGAGCAGTAGTGAGTATTGAAAATCCTGCTTGGCCTTGTCGTCCATGCCGTCGACAGAGTTGTGAATCACCGTGATGATCGATACCGCGATTGGCAGCAGCATCATCGTCGTGGAGGTATTCATTACCCACATGCTGATTATTGCGCTGGCGAGCATAAAGCCGCCAACCAGCGATCGTCCGTTGCCGCCGACATGCTGCAGCACGGTCAACGCAATACGCCGATGCAGGTTCCAGCGTTGCATTGCGAAGGCGACGATGAAGCCGCCCAGGAAGAGATAAATGACTTTGTTGGCGTAGGGCGCCGCTGTGTCCTGAATCGTGGCGATGCCGAGCAATGGAAACGCGACCAGCGGTAACAGCGCCGTAACTGCAATGGGTACCGCTTCCGTCGCCCACCAGACAGCCATCATGACGCCGATCGCGGCCGTACTCCATCCGGCATCCGAAAGTCCTGCGGGTGCACCACTGAGTTGCATCAACAAGGCGAGCGCCGGGCCAAGAAACAGCCCAACGGTTTGATGGGTTGAACGGCCGGCAAGCATGGAATCGGTCAAGGCAGGGGCTCCCCATAGAAGACTTGGTGCCGGCAAGCCTACCTTTTTCGGCGGCCTTCGTCGTCCGTTTTGCGCGCAAAGTCTAGATATGGTGGTCTATTCGCCTTCCCATACTATATGTAGTAGCATTCTCGGCGTACCGATCTGGTACGCACGGAGATGAAATGTAAGAAGGCGAGGTCGGTGAACCGCCATGCTGGATGCATGACTCAACGGCGGGTGCCGCGTGAACCCTCTCAACACGCCACCTGTTTGACTGGTTACCTGCAAACAGTCATTGCCAACGACGAAGCGGATTGCCAACCGGGATATGGAGACGTCGGAAAACGTTCAGACACTGAGGTCCGGATTTCTTGATCGTAATCCAAGCCTGGCCGGATACATTTTCTGCTTATACTGCCGCCCAGTTTTTGGGCGGCTTTTTTATTGGGGTTAGGAACAACGAATGAAGGCTAAGTTAATTTCAGGTGCGCTGTTTCTGCTGCTGCTGTCAGCCTGTAGCAGCGGACCGCCGCAATTGCCGTATCCGGCGTTCATCCAGGCCAGTGAGCTGGAGGACATTTTCATGGCAAGCCTGCCGGGCATTCGCGCCAAGCAGCTGGCCGGCGACCCGCAGACACGGCGTACAAGCAACCGTATCGATCTGCCGCCAGAGTGGAGTGGGACGACCGGTGGATCGCCGGGTCGCTCGCTTGAGATTTTCGTCATTGGCGGCAAGATGAAGATCGCCGACATCGAACTTGGCCGAGGCGGCTACGCTTTTCTTCCAGCGGGTTCTCTGGGCTTTAATCTGCGCTCAACTGACGGTGCACGGATCCTGTATTTCCTGAACGACGTAGATCCGGATGCGATCATTCGATCCCCGCTCATTATCGATGCCAGTTTGCTGCAGTGGACTGCCACGTCGACGATGGGCGTGCTTAGCAAGGAACTGCGAGCGGACCCGGGCAACGGCTCGAAAACCTGGCTGCTGAAGATTGAGCCCGAAAATACGCTTCCCTGGCAGACCTCGTCTGTGCTGCGTGAGGGTTATCTTGTCGATGGCAGCTATCAGCACAGCGAGTGCGTAGCCGGACAAGTGCACACGGCGCAATACGCGCCGGGCGGCTATTTTTATCGGCCGGCGAATACGATAAATGGCGGGCCCGAGGCGAAGGCGCTGACGGAGTCGGTTTGGTTCCTGCGCGAGGTGCAGGGTGGCATTGAGCAAGTCGTGCCAGGCTGCGTTGTGCTGGAGGACGCGCTCTAAGGTCCGTCTCAGAATCGGCTCTTGTTCGAGCCGCCGAGATTATTGATTCGAGTCTTGCCAATGATCTTCAACAGGAGATTGCGACCGCTAACGAGCGGCGGGTACAAGACCCGTGCGAGCCTCGGCGATCGAAACACCCGGGCCGTGAGCCGGTTGAAAACACCGCTGCCGGAACTCCGCAGTGCCAGCTCGTGAATGGCATCGCTGCCCAGCAAAAGCGTTGCGCCTGTCTTGACGGCCATTCCGGCGTCGATATCGACCCCGGCGGCGCTGATTTCTGCCATTAATTTGCCGGGCTTACGCGCGTCGACAAGCTCGAGTTCGCCCTCGCTCAAATCCACACGCGACGCATAGAAGCGGCAGACCGGGCAGTCGTGATCGTAGACGAGCCTGACTTTTTCGGGTGGCGGCATTTGGTTGCCAGGCGCCGCCTACTTGGCAACGAGCTTGGTAATGCGTTTGCCGAGCGCCATTAGCTTGGTCAGCGTGCTGGTCGGTACCGCACTGATCTCTTCGTACCAGTTGCTTGTCGATTCGACGAATCCCAGCATATTGCGAATGCGTTCCTTGGTCACCGGGTCCGTTTCCGTTTCACCATCGACTTGCTCGGCACAGCTCCTGAGCATGGTCAGCGTAGGATTCAGTTCGCGTTGTTTGCGTTGCTCGATGATCACCCGAAAAAGATCCCAGACATCGTGCAGGGATTCGAAGTAGTCGCGCCGATCGCCGAGTACGTGCGTCATACGCACCAATCGATAACTCTGAAGCTCACGAATGCTGGTGCTGACATTCGAGCGTGCCACCGACAAGAGGTCGACAATCTCATCGGCGCGAAGTGGTCTCGGTGACAGGTAGAGGAGGGCCTGGATTTGCGCGACCGTCCGATTGGTGCCCCAGCGCGTGCCCATTTCGCCCCAGTGCAGGACGTACTTCTCGACTGCCGGTGTCATCTGCATCGGAAATTTCTCTTATTTCTGTTTTAACCGAAATTACAGGCGGAGCAACGCCTCGTCAAACAGGTGTGTCCCGCTGCGGCTCGCGGATAGACCCCATCCGGGGGCAATGCAGGCTTCAGCAGTGGATCTCCTCGCTTTCCGCGGGCGGAGCGGGCTTGCGTTCGCCGCTTGTCTCGCCGGCAGATGTCCCGGCCGCGAGTAACTCGGCGGAGCGCCGCGCCACCGTCAAAGGCGACGGTGCCCGAGGCATCGCCATGCTTGCTTAAGGGCTGAGTGCGGTAACGACGACGCGGTGGGGCGCCGGCCAACCTTCCACGGTTTTCGTCGAATCGTCCGGGTCGAGGGCTTCGGCGAGCGATTCGAACGGCATCCACTCTGTCGTCCGCTGCTCTTCGACGCTCGTAGCGGAGCGATCGAGGATCTCGATATTCCTGTACCCGCAGCGGGTCAGCCAGGTATTCAACTCGGCAATTGTAGGCAACAGCCAGACATTCCGCATGCGTGCGTAACGCTCTCGAGGCGTGCAGGCACAGGATTCCTCACCGGGAACGTAAATGGTCTCAAGCACCAGCTGTCCGCCCGGGCGCAACGTCGTGCGAAGCTTTCTCAGGTGATCGACAGGCGAGCGTTGGTGATAAAGCACGCCCATCGAGAACGTCGTGTCGAATACGTTTCGGGTGTCCGGCAATTCCTCGAGCCGGAGTGGCAGCACAAACGTGTTTAGATCTCGCTCGAAGGCGTTGACGGCAAGAAACTGCATTACATAGAGTAACGTCGGGTCAACGCCGATCACGACTTGTGCACCGGCCTTTCGCATCTGCAAGGCGTAGTAACCGTTGCCACAGCCCACGTCGAGCACCCTGCGCCCGTCGAGCGGGAGAATCTTGTCCGCGAGTCGCCCCCACTTGCGGTCGCTGCGCCATTCGGCATCTATCTCGACGTCGCCAACCTGGAACGGACCCTTGCGCCATGGAGCAAGCGACAGCAAGCGTTGCTTCAGTTCCTCGGCGCCAGGATCAGCCATTGACAATGAACTGACCGTCGCGTGCCAGCGTTGGTAGTCGCCGTGCGCCTTGCCACTCATGCGCTCCCGCAATAGCGGATCCAACACCCCAGGCCAGTGCGAGAGACCCAATGCGTTCAGCCGGGCGGCCAGGGCGTCACTGTCGATCAGGTCCTGCATCGTTACCGCAGGGCTATGATGGAGACAAAATTGAAGTAACGCAGCCACACCGCCGAGTGCGAGAAGCCGGCCTGTTTCAGGCGAGCGCGGTGCGTCGAGACAGTCTCGGGAATGAGCACGTTTTCCAGGGCAGCGCGCTTGCGGCTGATTTCGAGGGCGCTGTAGTGGTTACGACGTTTGTGTTCATGATGCAGGTCGACCAGCAGCGATTCCATATTCGGGTTTTCGTCGACCACCTTCTCCGATAGCACCAGGATGCCGCCTTCGTTCATGCTCGCGCAGATTTTGTGCAATAGCACATCCCGATCCGCCGGCTCGACAAATTGCAGCGTGTAATTCAGGACAACCATGGACACATTCACGAAATCTGTGTCACGGATATCGCCCAGGACGAAATCAACATCGGTCATCAGGTCCGTCGGGCTCGTATTCTCACCGACAACCTCTTTGCATCGCTCGATCATCGCCGCTGACGTGTCGACAGCGACAATGCGGCAGCCTGCCTCGCGAATGCCCTGGCGCATGGCGATCGTCGCTGCGCCCAGGGAGCAGCCGAGGTCATAGCAATTGGTGCCAGCGCGAACATAGCGGGCGGCCAGCGAGCCGATTGCCTCCAGCGAGGCGGCATAACCCGGTATGGAGCGCCGCAGCATGTCCGGGAAGACCCGCGCGACCTTGTCATCGAAGCGAAACGGCTCGCCACCCACATCGGACTTGTAAATACGGTCTTCGCTCATACATCCTGAATCTGTTGTCTGCGAAGCCCTTTGAGACAATTCCGCAGTACGTGAGAGAATCAATCCTATGCTACGCGAACTTCACCAGGAACTCGGCATTCCCGACGACTACGGCCAGGCCGACGGCAAGCCAGCGTTCGAGGAGGCCGTCGATCTCGTCGACGCAGGGCCCAACCTGGTGGGTCGTATGCAGCGCCTGACGCCTGAGACCGCGCGCAAATGGACAGAGATGGTCGATGCGGCAGCCGCTGACGGCGTCACGCTTCTGATCGTGTCGGGATTCCGCGGGATTGAGTACCAGGCCCGCTTGATTCGGAAGAAAATCAATGCAGGTCAGTTAGTTAGCGATATTTTGACAGTGAGCGCGGCGCCTGGATACAGCGAACACCACACGGGCAGGGCGGTGGATATCGCGACGCCCGGGTCGCGCCCTCTGACCGAGGAATTCGAAGCTTCCGACGCGTTCCGCTGGCTGTCGGCGAATGCCGCCCGCTTCGGTTTTTCGATGACCTATCCGCGGGATAATCCCTTCGGTTTCGTATTTGAGCCCTGGCATTGGGCCCGAAAGGCCTGAGTCATTGGCAAAGCCCCGCCGGCCAAGGGTTTGGGCGAAGTTCTCGAGCTTGGCAGAAATATAAAGAATCAGCCGTTTAGCTGTTGACAGTAAGGCAGGGTAATTAGACAATGCCCGGCTTGCGTACGCGCGGAGGGGTACTCAAGCGGTCAACGAGGGCAGACTGTAAATCTGCTGGCTATGCCTACGTAGGTTCGAATCCTACCCCCTCCACCAGATGATGGTTCGGCTGAGGGAGGATTTCAGACCGACGCCAGCCGCGCGAGACACAGACATGAATACAGGACATCCGGACGGTTTGAAAACTAAAGACTGTCAGGATTTTTGCACGCCTGAATAACGTCATACGGTGTCAGGTGCGCGGCGAATAAGTTAAGTTCGATGCCTTGGAAATAAAGAGGTTACGGACGAGTTAAGGCGGGTGTAGTTCAAAGGTAGAACCTCAGCCTTCCAAGCTGATGATGTGGGTTCGATTCCCATCACCCGCTCCAAATTGGAAGTTTGTGTGACGACGATGAACGGCCCATAGAAAAGTTGCCCACATAGCTCAGGGGCAGAGCACTTCCTTGGTAAGGAAGAGGTCCCCGGTTCAAATCCGGGTGTGGGCTCCAGAAAAAAACGGTGTAATTTTTTAGATAACGATTAGATCAGCAGGAAAAGGCTCATGTCTAAAGAGAAATTTCAGAGAACAAAGCCCCACGTAAACGTAGGCACTATTGGTCACGTGGACCATGGCAAGACGACGCTGACGG
>RCNG010001229.1_pt1 | contig 15361 bp, 9 predicted proteins | sample 2041371 | NCBI WGS metagenome assembly RCNG01 (sample SAMN09708227, study PRJNA481090) | Marine sediment metagenome, whole genome shotgun sequencing project. | biome: marine sediment; feature: ocean; material: sediment; isolation source: Sewage treatment plant 1 marine sediment (STP1) ... | reverse complement strand
AGGTTGCACACCAAAAATGGATCGTGATATTTCAATGAATCCGTCAAGGGTTTAAATAATGCGCAATCACCATGTGAAAAGAGACCGCAATCGATTAATTCTATTACGCTTTTTAATTCCGTATTATTGCTGATGATAAGTTCTGGAGCATAACCTTTGGCTTTTGTCTGTGCAACCTGTTCAGCGGTGAGTCCGAACAGGAAGAAATTATCAGCACCAACTTCTTCCCGAATTTCAACATTAGCGCCGTCTAACGTACCAATCGTCAGCGCACCATTCATAGAGAATTTCATATTACCGGTTCCGGATGCCTCTTTGCCAGCAGTTGATATCTGTTCAGATAAATCTGCTGCAGGGTAAATCAATTGCGCATTCTGGACATTAAAGTTAGGGATAAAGGCGACGCGTAACAGGCCATTGACCTGTGGATCCTTATTGATCACATCCCCCACCGCAGTAATTAATTTGATCATCAGTTTGGCCATGGTATAAGCAGGGGCGGCCTTACCTCCAAAAACAAATGTTCTGGGTGTGATTGCCAGAGAGTCATTTTGTTTTAAGCGTAGATAAAGCGTAATGACATGCAAAATATTCAAATGCTGACGCTTGTATTCATGAATGCGTTTTACCTGAACATCAAATAAGGAATTGGGGTCAATGATGACCCCTGTATTCTTATTGAGCCAGTTGGCCAGATTTTTCTTTGCAGCAGTTTTTACAGCACGCCATTTATTATGAAATTCACGGTCATCTGCATAAGCTTCCAGACCCCTTAATTGGGTCAGATCTCTTATCCATTCATTGTTGTTGAATGTTTCAGTGATCAGATTGGATAACTTTGGATTACTGAGTACCAGAAAACGTCTGGGTGTTACTCCATTGGTTTTATTACTGAATTTTTCCGGCCATAATTCATAAAAATCATGCAGGGTGGTACTTTTCAATAGCTCAGTGTGTAATTGAGCAACACCGTTAATCGCATGACTGCCCACACAGGCCAGATGAGCCATGCGAATCGATTTTTCATCGCCGGAATCGTTTATCAGGGACATACGTGACAATCTCTCCATTCGGTTAAACTCACCCAGAAAATGTACTCGAACTTCATCCATAAAACGGGAATTGATTTCGTAGATAATTTCAAGATGTCTGGGTAAAATCTTTTTGAATAACTTGATTGACCAGGTTTCCATAGCCTCCGGCAATAGAGTATGATTGGTAAAAGAAAATGTGTTTTGACTGATATGCCAGGCTTTTCCCCAGGGCATGTGCTGCTCATCCAGAAAGATACGCATCAATTCGGCGACAGCGATGGCGGGATGAGTATCATTCAATTGTATAGCGAACTTGTTATGAAATGTTTCTAACGAACTTTCTGTACAGTTATGCAGACGTATCATGTCCTGAAGTGAACAACAAACAAAGAAATATTGTTGTTTGAGGCGTAATTCTTTACCACCAGTGTTCATATCATTGGGATACAATACCTTGGATATATTTTCAGCAATGGCCTTGGCCTCAATGGCACCGTAATAATCGCCCGTGTTAAACGCTTGAAAATCAAACGATTTCGGTGCTTCTGCTTTCCATAAGCGCAATAAATTACAAGTGTTAACGCCATAGCCCAGAATCGGTGTATCATAAGCGACCCCATTAACACTTAAGTCTGGCGTCCATATAACCCTGGGCTGACCGTGTTCATTAAGGATATGTTCTGTATGACCGCCAAAGTTGACCGGAAAATGTAGCTTGGGTCGGGGTAGTTCCCAGGGATTTCCATGGCGCAACCAGGTGTCTGACACTTCAACCTGCCAACCATCTTCAATCACCTGATCAAAAATACCAAACTCATAGCGAATGCCGTAACCTATAGCAGGGATTTGCAAAGTTGCCAGCGAATCAAGATAGCAGGCCGCCAGACGGCCTAAACCGCCATTACCCAGGCCTGGTTCTTCTTCCTGAGCCAATATAGTCTCGACATCCAGTCCCATGTCTATTGCGCAGTCCTGTGCTTTTTCATAAATTCCCAGGTTTATCAGATTATTGCCCAGATGCGGACCCAGTAAAAATTCAGCTGAAAGATAGCAAACGGTACGAACATTTTGTTCTTTGTAAGTTTGTGCCGTATGTACCCAACGCTTTAACATGCGATCTCTTACCGTGTAAGCGGCAGCCATATATTCGTCATTGGCTGTTGCTGTACTTCTGGAACGGCCTTGCATATAAAACAGGTTATCTGAAAATGCTTTAATCAGGGAAGATTTGGATAATCCGGTGCGTATACTTTCCTGTTGCTGTGTTGATGGCTGTTCAGTGCTTGGTTCTGTATCTTTTAGTTGCTTGCTCATAGGATTTTCCAGAAGACTTGTTTTTTCATGCTTTACCCGTGTCAATTTTACTTTATTTTTCTCAATAACTGGTAATGTTTAATTGCCTTCGGGCAGTGTTTGTAATGCAGTCGTTAGCAATAATTATACCAATTAAATTTCCTGGTATAAAAGCCTTAGCTGCATCGTAAACTCAATTAGTATTTTTAGTGGATTCTAAAAATTTGATGCGCTTTTATGGTGCTATTATTGCCAATAATTGTTTCATTATGGTGCTAATGTTATGGTAAATGTTTACAGGAAATGGTTATGCAGTAATAGTATTTTAAACTACCTTGGAGTTTTAATGGAGATAATATTTTTGGGAACCTCATCAGGTGTTCCTACAAAGCATAGGAATGTATCTGCTCTTGCGGTAAAAATGGTAAGATCAAAAGCGTGGTATCTTGTTGATTGTGGCGAAGGAACACAACATCAAATTTTACATACTCATTTATCGTTAAATAATTTACAGGCCATTTTTATTACCCATATGCATGGTGATCATTGTTATGGTCTGCCAGGTTTGCTTGCAAGCGCAACAATGTCAGGTCGAAAAGACATTTTAACAATTATTGGTCCAGATAATATCAGGGAATTTATAGAAAACACACAAACAACGACTCAAATGAGGCTTTCGTATAATATTAACTTTATTAATATTGAGAACATTTCGCCCGGGTATCAGGTCAATGACTTTATTATCGAAGTGGTGGAACTTTCACATCGTGTACCTTCATTTGCTTATTGTTTTATCGAAAAAAATATAAGCGGTAAGTTAAATATTCAAAAATTGAAAGATAAAGGTATTGAGCCGGGTCCTGTCTGGAAACAGCTTCAACTTGGTAAAGATAGTGTACTATCAAACGGTGATCTTCTGATAAGCAAAGATTACATACTTGATGCAAGAAAACCCAGAAAAATAATAGTGGCCGGAGATAATGATAACCCGGGCTTATTGGCGAAGAGTTCAAAAAGTGCTACTGTCTTAATTCATGAGGCAACTTACACAGCAGAAGTTGCAGACAAGGTAGGAAAAGGGCCTCAACACAGCTCTGCAAAGATAATTGCTCAGTTTGCAATGGATTATTCTATTTCTAACCTGATATTGACTCACTTTAGCCCGAGATATCAGAATACAAATAAAGAAGGTCTTTCCATTTCAGATGTAGAGTCTGAAGCAGGCAATTTCTACAATGGAAATCTCTTTCTGGCAAATGATTTCGATACATTTCACCTTAAACAGGATGGTGAGTTATTTAAAGTGAAATCTGAATCTAAACTGTAGCCTTATCTCACTGTCTGGCTGCCAGACAACAATTACATAAGGCACAAGGACTGCCCCGAATCGGCAGGACAGAAAAATAGTTTTATAATGATTTTGCTAACGAGGATAATCTGCTTTATTACAATCAATGATGAAACTAATATATACCAATGAAGATCGTTTCATGGTCTGGGGTGTAAAAAACACTCTCGAATTAGCAGGCTATGACTGTCATATTCGAAATGAATATGCCGCAGGCGGGGCAGGTGATATTGCGCCAATTGAGACATGGCCCGAAGTCTGGCTCGAAAATGAAGAGCAATTTGAAGAAGCACTCAATTACCTGGAAAGCAATATTTTAAATAAAATGTCTTGCGGGAAGGACTGGATTTGTAATAAGTGTGAAGAGGCAAATGGTTCATCATTTGAATTCTGCTGGAATTGTGGTACTGAATTTAAAACTAATCTATAACGCGGTGCAATGCTAATATAAGACCATGTATAAAAGGAGCCATTATTACAGGACTCCGCTCAATACAGAAAACTTATTGACTTTTTCAGGTATGAGATTTTATGAATATTATTGAAATAAAAAGTACTCAGCGTGAAGAGCTTATCGATATTACCGAGCAGGTAAAACAGCTTGTCAGGGAACAAGGACTGCTAAATGGTATTGTCAGTGTTTATGCCCAGGGAGCCACTGCTGCTATAATGATTCAGGAAAACTGGGATAAAAGCGTTCAAACTGATGTGCTGAACCTGTTAAGAAAAATAATACCAGAAGGTGTCTGGCTACATGATCGACAAGATGGTAATGGCGATTCTCATTTAAAATCCGGACTGGTGGGGCCTTCTGAAACCATACCGGTTATTAACGGTGAACTGGGACTTTCAACCTGGCAGAATATTTTCTTTTGTGAATTTGACGGACCAAGAAGTTGTCGAAAAATTGTTTGTACCTGCATATCTGAATAGTTTTTTATGTTAAAAAAAAGAAACACATTATATAAATCATAGTGAGTAATTCCATGAAGCTTTAATTATGAGTTTGATTTATCATCAAAATATCGTAATTAACGTCCATCCTTATTAAAGAAGGAACAGGTATGTATTCTAATGATTTAAGGATGAGTAACATTTTCTTTATTATTGTAATTTTATTATCGAAAACTGTATTAGCTGAAAAATATCACGCGGACACTCATTCCTTTAAATCAATACCGGTTACAGAACATATCTGGATGTTGCAGGGTAAGGGAGGTAATATTGCACTACTGACAAGTGAGCAGGGTTTGCTTATGGTAGATGATGATTATAAAGTGATGTCAGAAGCTTTGAAAAAACAAATTGAGCATTTTGGCGGTTTAGATAAACTCACTTATATTATCAATACACATTGGCATGGTGATCATACAGAAGGTAATTTAAATTTTGCTAGTCATGCTCATATTGTTGCGCATGACAATGTAAGAACACGTTTATTAACCTCCCAGGAAATTAAATTATTTCAGATGGTATCGCAACCCTATCCTGAAGAGGCTTTACCCAGTATTACTTGTACAAAATCAATGAAATTGTATATGAACGGGGAGCAAGTTCACATTGTCCATTACCCTGACGGGCATACAGATGGCGACTCGATTGTTTTCTTTAAACACGCCAATGTGGTACATATGGGGGATCATCATTTTTCAGGTTTTTTTCCTTTTGTTGATACTCTGATTTGGCAATTTTTTTATGAGTCTCTGATCGCCTTGCGAAGTTAGGGATGTTAGCATTAATCTTTATTTCCGTAACCCTAAAGCAAGGGTTACGGCGCCATCAATTGCTTATGCTACTCAGATGTTGAGTTCAAAATATACATGGCTTCCAGCAATGAAGGCATCTCTTTGGTAATCTGACCGAACCAGCGTGAATAGATTGAATTAATCTGTCCGCTTCGATTTAGTTCTGATAATACACGATTAGCAATAAGCCGAAATTCAGAATCATTTTGTCTGACAGCAAGAGCAAAAGGTTCATATGAAAAAATTTCTTTGGCAATCATAAATTTCTCTGGATTTTCATGAGTAATAGCGAGGCCTATCAATATGACCTGATCCGATGCGAAAGAATCTACATTGCCTTTAGTGACCGCATCCATACCCTCTTTAGCAGAAGATACTGGAATAATTTTTGCGTCATTCTCATTCTTCTTCAATGCCTTTGTTAAAGTGGCTAGTGTAGTGGTATCTTTCACCACCGCAACCTTCTTACCTTTAAGATCTGAAATTTCATCTACTTCGGTCTCTTTTAGACTAAGCAAAGAAGCACCGGTAACAAATGTGAGCTGTGTAAAATCAATTAACTCAGCGCGTGACAGCGTCTTGGTCGTGGAGCCGCAAAGTATATCAATAGAATTATTTGCCAGAGATTCAAAGCGGTTAGAGGAAGTAACGGGTACATATTTAATGGCAATATTCGGATTTTTTAGTCTGCTTTTTACTTCATTAGCTATGCGCAGGCAAAGCTCAATTGAATATCCGATCGGCTGTTTGTCTTCGTTCAAAAAGGACATCGGCGGTTCATTTTCACGATATCCGATACGTATGGTCTCAGATTTTTTTATTTGTTCAAGCGTGGAAACATTTTCTGCTTGGCTTGTGCTTGTAATCAACATAGACAACATCACGATAAGTGCGAACATATACTTCATTTTTTGTACTTCCTTTATGAGAGAAGATAGTGATAGAAATTTCTTAGATTATGATAAAAGGATTATATGAGTAATTTTTACTGACATCAAGTAGCTAAAGGCATCAAAAATCGTATTGACAGTTTATAGTAAAGATATGTGTTCTACAGTCCTTTATGGGACAAAATAGGTTCTTTATGGACTGTTTCAGAAGCCTAAAATATCAGCTTTTCACTCAGAACGAGCGTAGTAAGGAAGAGCTAACATCTATCCTTTGGGTCGAAAGCGATTATATTTAGTCTCTTATACAATAATATTTAATACATTTATACAAAGAAATAAATATTATTGTATAAGAGACTTATCCAGCTCGTCCGGGTTAGGAATCTGAATCTTTAATATTTCATCTATATGAAATTTCAGCTTTCCAATATTGCACGTTAGGAAATAAAAATACTTCAATTGGCGCTAAGTACAAATTCCGACTGTTTCCATACGTCTCCTTTGAGCATTAAAGAGACCATCAAGAAACTGTATTCGAATGATCGCTTTCGGGCAATATGAAAACAGTTCTCATTTGTACCGAATGGCTGGTTAAGGTCATCAAGACCAGTTTCCAGGTAAAATTTAAATTTTTTATGACGAATGTTCGAAGTCCCTTTTCAGAAACTTATCGATTCCATCCAAGAATATTTTTATGTGGAAAAACGGTAATATACAAAACCAATAAATTCTCGGAACAAATTTGGATTTAATTAATCATTTGGGAATTTTCATGAACTCAAATTAACTAAGTTTTTACATGAATAACACGTTGTGGATAAGGGATAACAATATTATGTTCTTTGAAGGCTTTCCAGATTGCCAGATTGATGTCTGAGCGTACATTATTAATACCTCGTTCGGGATCATCAATCCATACTCTTAATTCAAGACCAATACCATTATCGCCAAAACCAATGATACGAGCTGCTGGAGCAGGTACAATAAGAATACGTTTATTTACTTTTAAAGCTTCCAGCATCAAGTGCAGAGCCTGCTCAGGATCGTTGCCATAACTGATCTGGATTGGTATTTTAAGTCGAATATGACGATCACCATAGCTCCAGTTGATGACCTGAGAGGTGATTATTTCTTCATTAGGAACCAAAGTATCAATTCCGTTACGATCACGTATGACCAAATATCGAGCACACATCTTTTCGACCCAGCCATAACTTTCACCTATGCTGATAACATCTCCTGGTCGAATCGAACGATCGAATAAAATTAAAAAACCACTGATAAGATTACTGGCAATTTTCTGTAGTCCAAAACCAATACCAACACCCAGAGCACCACCAATTATGCTTATAGTTGTCAAGTCAAAACCCACTATGCTTAGAGCAAAGAGTATAGAAAAACCAACAAGTCCATAGCGTATGACCTTGTTCAAGCCAAGTTGCACACCACTATCGAATGATTCAGTTTTAGACAGGTAGATTTCAAAAAAGCGTGACAAGGCCATTGCGACGAGTATCAGCAATGCTGATATAAGTAAAAACTCAATAATAGCAAGCGGAGAAATTCTAATACTACCTACAGTAATTGTAATATTATTAAAAAATTCATTGGTGTTGGAGAGCCAGCCAAGTAAGTAGAATGCAAAAAACACCCATAATACCAGGCTAACGGGCAAGTCTATTGCTTTCTTAGCAATACCTGGTCCCGCTGAAATCTGTAGCAGATAAACCAAAATACGGATAGCAGCCAGTATAATCACTAACTGACCAACAAGATATAATAATCCTGATTGGTGTCCAAATAACTCAAAAAATCCGTAGATCAGAAATATCAGAACAGATAACGTCAGAGAAAAGGAAAGACGTTTCGTACCTCTTAAAGTAATCCCTCTAAGAGATAATGGGTCGATATCATCACCAATTCGTAAATCAATCACTCGATTCCATCGTTTCCTTACGAGTAAACTAAACGATATAGCAATGAGTAGCACCACAAGTTGCAGAGTCAGTTCAATGTGGCTGGCATTAAAAATAGCCTCTTTTGTGATAATTCCAAGAATTGGGGCTTTTTCCATAAAAAAGACCTTGTCAACATGCATGATTATGAAGTTATAAGCAATTTATTTTAAGTCAAAATTAATTTTCTAGTCAATATTTTTCGACTTTAAATAACTGCAAATATCCGCTTCACACCCACACTGAATATATAAGAAAACTCTAATTCTTCGGCTTTAGGTCGGAAGTGATAGTTCAAGTATGCTCTTTTCTATCAAATTAATTCAAAAAGAAGTTGCCGGTTTCGGGAAGAATGGAGAACCAATCTCAATGGGTATGGACAGCTGTTTTAGGTCATTTGCTGTCATTTGATATTTTATTGAAAATTAATTTAGAATCTTTACCTGAAAATTATTAAAAAATGTGGAATGACAGGACTGCACTCTAAGGAGACTTATCCAGCTCGTCCGGGTTAGGATTTACAGATATATCTAAATGATTTCTATATTGCAGACATTAAAAGCCTTATATCAAAATATCATTTAATAAACATTTTACCGCATTTTCTGCAGCCACCGTTTTCAAACCACCTGGTTTAAGAAGCTTGAAAATTAAGTACAACAAAGTGAATGGTGAGCAAAATCAGTGTTTTCATGATCTATACTATGGCTGAAGTTCTTTAATACTTCAATATTGTTATGTGGCTGATTTTATTGATAGAATTAGAATTCGCCAGCCACAGGATCGTACGCTAATAATTCAGGCGTTTAGTTTTATAGTTGCAGCCGGGATATGTTGCCAGCAACATATCCCGGTGAAATAATAATTGAAAGTACGCTGCAGTTATTTGTGGTAAATTATCGTGGCAAATCGCTGGAACCCATCAGGAACTCATCAACCGCTCGCGCACATTGACGACCTTCCCGAATAGCCCAAACCACCAATGACTGACCACGACGCATATCTCCAGCAGCAAAGATGCCATCGATAGAAGTTCTATAAGCCGAAGCACCTTCCGTTTCACCCTTGATATTGCCACGATCATCCAGTTCAACCTTAACTTCTTCCAGTAAACCTTCATGTACCGGATGTAGAAAACCCATTGCCAGAGTCACCAGGTCAGCCTTCAGTTCGAATTCAGAACCCTCCACTTTCTGCATTTGCCAGTTGCCATTATCGTCTTTATCCCATTCGACTTTTATACACTTAACAGCGTTAACATTACCATTGCCATCATTCACAAATTCTTTACTGGCTATGCTCCACATGCGTTCACAGCCTTCTTCCTGCGAACTGGACGTACGCATTTTGTTGGGCCAGTCGGGCCAGGTCAATCCCTTGTTTTCCTTCTCTGGAGGCTGTGGAAGAATTTCAATTTGAGTAACTGAGGTAGCACCATGCCGGGTTGATGTACCGATACAGTCAGATCCTGTATCTCCACCACCTATGACCACAACATGCTTACCTTTTGCAGAAATAAATTTATCCTCAGCACAGTCATCATGAGCACAATCATCCTGCACCAGTCGACTGTTGCTACGCAGAAAATCCATGGCAAAGTGAACACCATTTAATTCACGACCCGGAATCGGTAAATCACGTGGATGCTCAGAACCGCCGGTCAATACCACAGCATTGAATTCATCTACCAGCTTTCGTGCCGGAATATCCACACCAATATGTGTATTGGCATGAAAGATAACACCTTCGGTGCGCATCTGTGCCATTCGTCGATCGATAATGCGCTTGTTGAGTTTAAAATCGGGGATGCCATAACGGAGCAGCCCACCAATTCGATTTTGTTTCTCAAACACCTGCACCGAATGACCTACACGAGCCAATTGTTGAGCACAGGCTAAGCCAGCTGGTCCAGAACCAACGATGGCAACACGTTTACCACTCTTATGTGGAGCAATCTGAGGTTGTATCCAGCCTTCCTGCCAAGCTTTTTCAACAATACTCTTTTCTATCGTTTTAATAGTGACCGGTATATCGTCGATATTAAGCGTGCAGGAAGTTTCACAGGGTGCTGGACAAATTCGACCAGTAAATTCCGGAAAATTATTGGTGGAATGCAGTACGTCAGATGCCGACTGGTAGTCGCTTTTATACACCATGTCATTCCAGTCTGGAATCAGGTTATTCACCGGACAACCACTATGACAATAGGGTATGCCGCAATCCATACAACGCGCACCTTGCTGTGTCAGTTCATCATCATTTAATGCGATAACAAATTCATTGTAATGAGTAATTCGGTCAGCAACCGGTGCATAGCTACTGTCCTGACGATTGAATTCAATAAAACCTGTTGGTTTGCCCATTATCTGGCCCCCTGACTATTTTCACTACTTTTCGACTGTTGACTTTGCATTTCTACCAGAGCTTTGCGGTAATCGACCGGCATTACCTTAACGAAGCGAGGTAACTCCTTGTCCCAGTTATCGAGGATTCTGCGAGCGACATCACTGTTGGTGTAATGCAGATGATTTTCCAGCAACTGGCGCAGACGAATCGCATCGAAGCGTGTCATATCATGGCTAACATCGACTCGACCATGTGTTTCCAGATCTCCGCCCTGATGATCCAGAGCTTCTAATGCATCATCTTCTTCCTTAATAGCTTCAAGCTCTACCTGTGCCAGATTACAGCGCTGTTCAAAGTTTGCATCTACATCCAGCACGTAAGCGATACCTCCAGACATACCGGCAGCAAAGTTTCGGCCGGTAGCACCGATACAAACGACCACTCCACCTGTCATATATTCACAACCGTGATCGCCCAGACCTTCTACGACCGCAGAGGCTCCAGAATTACGTACAGCAAATCGTTCACCGGCTACACCACGAAAATAACATTCACCTTTAATCGCTCCGTATAGCACGGTGTTTCCAACAATGATATTTTCTTCGGCTTTTGCGATACCGCAATCTTCCGGCGGGTAAATAACCAGACGACCACCCGATAAACCTTTACCGACATAATCATTTCCTTCGCCGGCCAGCTCCAGCGTCACGCCTTTCGCAACCCAGGCTCCAAAAGATTGACCTGCCGTGCCTTTCGCCTTGATGTAAATCGTGTCATCCGGTAATCCGGAAAAACCATATTTCTCCGCAACGCGGCCCGACAACATAGTGCCAAAAGTGCGGTTATAGTTATGTATATCGATATCTATTTTTACTGCTTCGCCTTTTTCAAGCGCCGGTGCAGCCTGCTTGATCAATTCATGATCAATGGCCTTATCCAGACCGTGATCCTGAGAATCGGTATTGTAAATAGACACCGTTTCATCGACATCCGGTTTCGTCAAAATACGAGAATAGTCGAGACCCTGGGCTTTCCAGTGATCGATAGCTTTGCGCATTTCGAGGTGTTGCATTTGGCCGATCATGTCATTGAAATTGCGATAGCCCAGTTTTGCCATCAGCAAACGCACTTCTTCAGCCACGAAAAAGAAATAATTAATAACATGCTCTGGCTTACCGGTAAAACGTTTACGCAACTCAGGATCCTGTGTTGCCACACCAACCGGACAGGTATTCAGATGACACTTACGCATCATCACACAACCTTCAACAATTAATGGTGCAGTAGCGAAACCAAATTCATCGGCTCCTAGCAAAGCCCCGATAACGACATCACGTCCGGTACGAATACCACCATCGACCTGTACCACAATACGTCCACGCAGTTGATTGAGAACCAGCGTCTGATGCGTTTCGGATAAGCCAATTTCCCATGGCGAACCGGCATGTTTGATAGAGGTTAGCGGACTTGCGCCGGTGCCACCGTCATAACCGGCAATAGTGACGTGATCGGCATGCGCCTTGGAAACCCCAGCTGCAACCGTACCAACGCCCACTTCAGACACCAGTTTGACAGAAATACGAGCCTTTGGGTTTACGTTCTTCAAATCATGAATCAGCTGAGCTAAATCCTCGATCGAATAAATATCATGGTGCGGGGGTGGTGAAATAAGACCTACACCCTGGGTAGAATGACGAACGCGTGCAATCTGAGCATTCACCTTATGACCCGGTAGCTGACCACCCTCACCCGGCTTCGCGCCCTGCGCCATTTTTATCTGGATATCGTCGGCATTGACCAGATACTCGTTAGTCACACCAAATCGACCCGATGCGACCTGCTTGATCGCAGAACGTTCCGGATTGCTGGTTCCATCCGGCAGAGGATTGAAACGAGTATCTTCTTCACCACCTTCACCGGTATTTGATTTACCGCCCGGCCAGTGTAGAATGTGCCTCATAAGAAATACTGCCAAATGACATAGCACCGGTGACGAAACGCTTAACAATTTCTTTAGCGGACTCAACTTCCTCAAGTGGAATAGCTTCATCTGCCGGTTTTAAATCAAATAAACCTCGGAAAGTCACTAAGCGCTCCTGCTGTTCATTCATTTCTTTCGCATAAATCTCATAGGTATTCCAGTCGTTAGAACGGCTGGCCTGCTGTAATTTTGAGATAGATTGCGGAGTCCAGGCATGATCTTCACCACGTAAGCGATAGGCGTAATCTCCACCCACATCCAGATGGTTTTTATAAATTGGATTATCACCGTAAGCATCGTCGTGCCATTTCAGCGCTTCATGCGCTATCTGCTGCAGACTGACACCTTCAACCGTGGTGGCAGTTCCGGTGAAATATTGATTTATAAAAGTACTGGAAAGTCCTACCGCATCGAAAATTTGAGCGCCACAGTAAGATTGATAGGTAGAAATACCCATCTTAGACATCACTTTCTTTAACCCTTTTCCTATAGCCTTGATATAGCGTTTCTGAGCTTCATCAAAGCTTAACTGTTCAGGTAATTTAGGTAACATGGACTGAATGGTATCAAAAGCCACATAAGGGTTTACCGCTTCCGCTCCATAACCGGCTAACGTCGCAAAATGATGAACTTCCAGCGCAGCACCGGTTTCAACCACCAGGCCAGAGCTTGTACGCAATCCTTTTTTAATCAGGTGCTGGTGTACTGCCGAAGTTGCCAGTAGTGCGGGAATGACCACATAATCCGCATCCATTTTACGGTCAGACAGAATAAGAATATTAAAACCTTCACCGACAGCCACTTCCGCACGATCACACAGTCTTTCCAGTGCAGGTTTCATACCTGAAGAACGTTTGTCGGCTGAATAACATATATCCAGTGTACGGGTACGAAATGCGCCATTGGTATTATCTTCGATATTGCGAATACGTTCGAGATCAGTATTTGTCAATACCGGTTGTTTAACACCCAGTCGTTTATGACTGCCGCCATCATGTAACCCCAACAGATTTGGGCGAGGGCCAATCAGCGACACCAGTGACATAACAATTTCTTCACGAATAGGATCGATTGGAGGATTTGTTACCTGTGCAAAATTCTGTTTAAAATAGGTAGAAAGATGCTTGGGTCGTCGAGAAAGTACCGATGGAGGAGTATCTGTACCCATTGAGCCAGAACCTTCCTGGCCGGTCAGCACCATCGGTGTCAGCAAAAACTTTATGTCTTCTGAAGTATAACCAAAGGCTTGCTGTCCATCGCGCAACGTCATCGGATCAGGTGACATGGAACCTACCGCTTCCGGTAAGGCATTCAACTCAATCTGAGTTTCGTTCAACCATTGTTGATAAGGCTGAGCAGATGCTATTTGTTCTTTCAGCTCGGCATCTTCAATAATGCATCCCTGTTCGGTATCGATCAGAAACATCTTGCCCGGTTGTAGACGCCATTTTTTGATAATTTTATGTTCCGGTATATCCAGCACACCCATTTCGGATGCCATTACCACCAGATCGTCATCGGTAATAATATATCTAGCCGGACGTAGGCCATTTCGATCCAGTGTTGCACCAATTTGTCGGCCATCGGTGAATACCACGGCCGCCGGGCCATCCCAGGGCTCCATCAATGCTGCATTATATTCGTAAAATGCACGACGTTTGTCGTCCATTAACGGATTGCCAGACCAGGCTTCAGGAATCAGGATCATCATCGCATGAGCCAGTGAATAACCACCCTGCACTAACAGTTCTAACGCATTATCAAAACACGCTGTATCTGACTGACCTTCGGGAATCAATGGCCAGACTTTGGCCATATCCAGACCAAAAACATCTGAAGCCATAGAACTCTTACGGGCTGCCATCCAGTTAACGTTACCCCGCATGGTGTTGATTTCGCCATTATGCGCAATCATACGGAATGGTTGCGCCAGATTCCAGGTTGGAAAAGTATTGGTAGAGAAACGCTGATGAACCAGTGCCAGTGAAGATTCCATGAGTTCATCATTCAGATCGGGATAGAATTCACCGACCTGACCAGACAATAACATACCTTTATAGGCAATCGTCAGTGAAGACATGGAAGTGAAATAGAAAGCTTCTTTGCCTTCCAGCTGAGATTCCCGAATGAAGTTTTCGATCTGCTTACGAATAACGAACAACTTACGTTCGAACTCAACCTGATTGGAACAGGAACCGCTACAACCGATGAAAACCTGGCGAATAAAGGGTTCGCTGGGTAATACACTGTATCCAAGCCTGGAGTTTTCAACCGGTACATCACGCCAACCGAGAATAGCCTGTCCTTCTGCTTCAACATATTTCTTTACCGTAGCCTCAGCTTCAGCACGAGAAGATTCATCACGTGGTAAAAAAAGCATTCCAACGGCATAAGATCCAAATTCCGGCAACTCAAATTTGACTACGGCTCTAAAGAATTCATCAGGAATCTGTATTAAAATGCCGGCACCATCGCCAGCAAGAGGATCAGCACCAACTGCTCCACGATGGGTCAGGCGATCAAGTATATCCAATCCCTGCTTTACGATCTGATGGCTCTTGTTTCCTTTAATATTGGCAACAAATCCGACACCACAGGCATCGTGTTCATTTTTAGGGTCATAAAGCCCCTGCTTTTCTGGCAATGCTCGATGACTCATCGCAAACCTCTTTTCTTCTGTCCAGCCGTAAATCCCGGAGCAAATCTACCGGGAATACACTGTTTTAACTGAATTGATTCCGCTGCATCCCGGAATCCACTATTGCCTGT
>RCNG010000752.1_pt1 | contig 15364 bp, 11 predicted proteins | sample 2041371 | NCBI WGS metagenome assembly RCNG01 (sample SAMN09708227, study PRJNA481090) | Marine sediment metagenome, whole genome shotgun sequencing project. | biome: marine sediment; feature: ocean; material: sediment; isolation source: Sewage treatment plant 1 marine sediment (STP1) ... | reverse complement strand
CTCTATGAAGAAAATCCGTGGGAATCCGTGCAATCCGTGTCCTATTCTGCGATGTTTCCGTGGAATCGACCCACCCCCATGAGGGTTGACCAACAGAGATGTTGAACAAACTGCTCCAACGCGTTGTCTCGGTCGAGGCGGACGAGGTTCGCCCCATGATCCTCTCCACGCTCTACTTTTTCCTGATCATGGCCGGCTACTTCATCATCCGGCCCCTCCGCGACGACATGGGCCTCGCCGGCGGGGTCCGCAACCTCCCCTGGCTCTACACCGGGACCCTGGTGGGGATGTTGCTCATCCAACCGGTCTTCGCCACCATGGTTTCCAAACTCAGCCGACGCCGGTTCATCTCCCTGAGCTATCACCTCGTGGCCGGCCTGATGCTCGTCTTCTTCGTCTTGCTGACGGTGCTGAACGAGGCGCAGATCATCTGGGTCGGACGCGCCTTCTGGGTCTTCACATCGGTCTTCAACCTCTTTATCGTCTCGGTCTTCTGGTCGGTCATGGCAGATACCTTCAGACCCGCTCAGAGTGCCCGCCTCTTTGGTTTCATCGCGGTCGGCGGGACGGCCGGCGCCATGGTCGGATCGGCGGTCACGGCGAGCCTGGCCGAGGAGATCCCGACCCGATTTCTGCTCTTCGTATCGGTCGCCCTCATCGAGTCCGCGATCATGGTCGCTTTGGTGCTGCTGCGCCGACCCATCAACGACGCGCCGGACGGAACCGATGACAGACCATCCGCAGACGAGATCATCGGCGGCAGCATCTGGTCTGGGATCACGGCGGTGTTCCGCTCGCCGTATCTCTTGGGCATCGTCGCCTACATGCTGTTCTACACAATCACCGCGACCTTCCTCTATTTCGAACAGGCCGAGATCGTGTCCGAGGTCTTCGAAGACCGCGGTGCGAGAACCGCCTTCTTCGCCAGGCTCGATCTCGCGGTCAACACCCTCACCATCGTCACCCAGATCTTCCTCACCGGCCGGATCGTGCGGTGGTTCGGGATCGCCTTCTCCTTGGCCTGGTTGCCGCTGGTCTGCATCATCGGTTTCTTCGGTCTCGGCTTCGCTCCGACCCTCGCGGTCGTCGCGGCGTTCCAGATCTTTCGCCGCGCCTCCAACTACGCCGTGGCCCGTCCCTGCCGAGAGATGCTCTATACGGTGCTCCCCAGGGAGACCAAGTACAAGGCAAAGAACTTCATCGACACCTTTGTCTATCGCGCCGGCGACCAGGTCGGCGCCTGGTCCTACGCCGCCATGGGGGCGCTGGGCCTCGGGATGACCGGAATCGCGTTTGCAGCGGTGCCGCTGGCGGGAGCATGGATGGGCGCCGGGCTCTGGCTCGGGAGGAAGCAGGCAGTGATTCGCCGGGAGGTTTCACCGCAGGACTGAACCGCCAAGGTGCAGGATCGAAAATGGGTTTTTCCGACTTCGATGCATGGATGGCCTGCGGCTCGTTGAACCCCTTTGAACAACGACCGTTTTTGAAACGCAAAGACCGCGAAGAGCGCAAAGACCATCGCAGAGAGCATCGCATTTTGAACCGCCGGGAACGCCGAGGGCGCAGGGGTCATGGCGGAGCCATCGCATCATCAAGTTGCAGACCCCCGATTTCGAGGCTCTCCAACTCCCGTTGAAAGGCCAATCATCCCGCGAGGTCTTCAATGAGCAGGCAAGATGCCTGCTCCACAATCGCCCACCGTGTTTTTGTGGGGTAGGCATCCTGCCTGCCCTTCAGAATCGCTCGAGCCCCAAATCCGTTTCCACGGAGTCAGACAACAACCAACTTCCGCGTTACCAACTCAATCAATGGGATGGACTTTGCGAATTCTTCGCGTGCTTGGCGATCTTCGCGTCTTCCCTGCGGTGTCTTCGTGTGCGATGTCTTGGTGTCTTGGTGCCTTCGTGTTTGCGACGTATGGTGTGATGGCTCTGTGTCTCCGTGTCTCTGTGGTTCACATGCGATGGCTTTGCGCCCTTGCGGTTCATCCCCGAGCGGGCGAGAATCAACACCAAAGGAGTCACCCATGTCGAGAGCCGTACTCGCCATCGACCAGGGGACCACCGGCACCACCGCGCTGGTCATCGGTCACGACTGCTCGGTGCTCGGGCGCGCCTATTCCGAGTTCACCCAGTACTACCCGAAACCCGGCTGGGTCGAGCACGACGCCGAGGAGATCTGGAAGGTCTCGCTGGATGTCGCGTCGCGAGCGGTGGCCGCCGCCGACATCGAGGGCGCCGAACTCGCCGCCATCGGACTGACCAACCAGCGTGAGACGACGGTGGTGTGGGATCGGCGCAGCGGCCGCCCCATCCACCGTGCGGTGGTCTGGCAGAGCCGTCAGACCGCCGAGATCTGCGACCGGCTGCGCGACGCCGGTCATCAGGATTGGATCCGAGAGCGTACCGGGCTGGTCCTCGATGCCTATTTCTCGGCGAGCAAGATCCGCTGGATTCTGGACCAGGTGCCCAATGGTCAAGCCCTCGCCGAGAACGGCGATCTCCTCTTCGGCACCATCGACACATGGTTGCTCTGGAAGCTCACCGGGGGTGAGGTCCACGCCACCGACCCGACCAACGCGTCCCGAACCCTGCTCTACGACATCACCAAGCGTCGGTGGGCGTCCGAACTATTGGAGCTCTTCGACATCCCCCGCCTGATGCTGCCGAAGGTTCGGCCGAGTTCCGGAGTCTTCGGGGACACCCGGGCGCTCGGCGCCATCCCCGCCGGGATCCGCGTGGCGGGGATCGCGGGTGACCAGCAGGCGGCCCTCTACGGCCAGGCATGTTGGAAACCGGGGATGGTCAAGGCGACCTACGGAACCGGCAGCTTCGTGGTGCTCAACATGGGCGACAAGGCGACCCTGTCCGAGGGAGGATTGGTCACATCGGTCTGCTGCGACGAGATCGGCTCGCCGGCGTACGCCCTCGAGGGATCCATCTTCACAACCGGCGCCGCGGTGCAGTGGCTTCGGGACGAAATGGGCCTGATCAAGACCGCCGCCGAAACCGAGGTCATCGCCGCGAAGGTGACCGACACCATGGGAGTCTATGTGATCCCCGCCTTTGCCGGTCTCGGCGCGCCGTACTGGGACATGCACGCCCGTGGCGCCATCGTCGGCCTGACCCGCGGCAGCGGGCGCGATCAGCTCATTCGCGCCACCCTCGACAGCATCGCCTATCAGACCCGCGATGTCGTCGACATCATGACCCGCGACTCGGGCATCGACATCACCGAACTCAGGGTCGATGGCGGCGCCGCCGCGAACAACGTGTTGATGCAGTTCCAGGCGGACATCCTCGGCATACCGGTGGTGCGGCCGAATCTCTTGGAAACCACCGCCGCCGGCGCCGCCTTTCTGGCGGGGCTCGGCGTCGGCTTCTGGCAGGACCCCGACGAACTCGAAAGCAGTTGGCGACGCGAACGCCTTTTCGAACCGACCATGGACGAGGGTCGGCGCGACGAGCTCTACGAGGGTTGGCAAAAGGCGGTGAAGCAGGTGTTGACGGGAGGGTGAGGCTAGATGCGCCAAACTTCTCCATTTCTATCGAGGTTTCGCTAAGATCATTACCAGGGGGTACGCGCTGCGATGAATCACGAGGAAGGCACCCTAGCCACCGATGACGGTCTCGCCCTCTACTGGCAGTCGTGGCAACCGCCCGGCAAGCCCGATGGTGTGCTGCTCTTTGTCCACGGGTTGGCGGAGCACTCCGGGCGGTATCTGAATCCGGTGCGCCACTTTGTTGCCCGTGGCTGGACCTGCTTCGGCTTCGACTACCGCGGTCACGGCAAGAGTCCCGGACGTCGTGTCCACGTCAACAGCTTCGACGAGTTCCTCGACGATCTTGCTGAAGGTCACCGTCTGGCCAGAATCCGCCATCCAGACCAGAAGATCTACCTTGTCGGCCACTCCCAGGGAGGTCTTCTCTCGCTGCTCTACGCGGAGAAGAACCCGGACCATCTCGAAGGAGTTGTGGTCTCGTCGCCGTTTCTGGGCATCCACCCGGATTCCAAGCCATCCCCGGTCGTCATGGGAGCTTCGAAATTCATCTCGAAGATCACTCCTAAAATGATGTTTTCAACGGTCGCCGACCCCGCGTTCCTGAGCAGAGATCCCGAAGTTGAGAAGAACTACGTCGCCGATCCGCTGGTCAGTCACCAGGTTTCGGCGCGCTGGGCCACATCGGTCGCGGCCGCCCAGCACACGGCCCTCGCCGAAGCGCCACTGATGACGATCCCCGCCCTGGTCATGCAGGCCGGTGACGATCGACTCGTGGACCCCAAAACCACCCGTGCGTGGGTCACCTCGGCACCCACCGATCTCGTCGACTATGTCGAGTGGGAGGGCTTCTACCACGAGCTCTTCAACGAGCCGCTCCTCGAGCGGCGGAGGGTCTTCGACAAGATGGGAACCTGGCTCGAGGAGCATTAGCGCGTGGTCGAAGGGAACGCCCCCGACCAACGTAATGGGACTGGCGGGACGACTCCCCTGAAGAAATCGCGGACCGTTCGGGTGATCTGGTGGGTCGCGCTCGCCGCCGTGGTGCTCATCCAGTTCATCTTCGTCGGGCGCCTCGTTCATCAGGACTCTCACCGGTTCTGGGATTCCCGTTGGATTCAGGACGACGCCTACATCAGCTTCAGATACTCGAGAAACCTCGTCCAGGGAAACGGGCTTGTCTTCAACGAAGGTGAACGGGTTGAGGGATACACGAACTTCCTCTGGACGATCATCGCCGCGGCGCCGCTGGCGGCCGGCGTCGAGGATCCGCTACCGTTCATGCACCGTACCGGTCGGGTCCTTTGGTATGCCAGCTATCTCCTTCTCACGGTCTTCGGGGCCTATCTCGCTTGTCGTGGAGTCCTCACCGCACCGCTGATGGCCGTGCCGCTCATCGCTCATTGGTCGTTCAACATGTGGTACCTGAGCGGCATGGAAACCGGGTTGGTCTCCTTTCTGTTTCTGCTCACGTTGGTGGTTTTCTCCCTTCAGGAGGCCGACCGGACCGTCCTGGCCGGCCTGTTCGGGTTCTCCTGTGTGCTGCTTTTGATGTCGCGCCCCGATTCGATCGTGTTCCTCGTGGGTCTCGCCGTCGCCGGGTGGCTCTGCCACCGGTCGTGGTTTTTCGATCGCGGGTTCTGGCGACGCTGGGTCCGATCGTTTCTCCTTCCGGTGCTCTTGATCTATGGGCCGTACACCATCTGGCGACTCTTTTCTTACGGAAGCCTCCTGCCAAACACCTACTATGCGAAGGCGGCCTACAACACGGCCTATGGTCGGGGTTGGGAGTACCTCACAAAGTACTTCGAGGTCTATTCGTTCGCGCCTCTGCTTCTCATCCCGGCCGTCGCCGCCCTCATGACCCGCGACGCGGTGGAGCGCCGATTTCTCGCCGGCTCTGTCACGGGTGCTGCGGTGGTCTTTTTTTACGTCGTTCGCCTCGGCGGCGATTTCATGGAGTGGCGCTTCCTGAACCCCATTTCGGGTGTCCTGTTCGGGGCAATCGGTGTCGGATCTTTCGTGATCGCACGGGAAACCGTTCGATGGATTCTCCTCCGCCTCAAGGGCTCCAAGAACTCGGACAGTCTGTGGGTCTCCGCCCCGGCGATGACGGCCGGCGTCGCGTGCGGTCTTCTCGGGCTGTTCCATTTATCCCAGATCGCCGAGGCCGGACGTCACCCGGGGCCGCAAGAGACCATCGTCGGCCAGGAGTCGATCTACTCGCTTGAGAAGTACGCGCAACCCGAATTCGCCTGGGACGAGATCGGCCGCACATGCAAGTCGCTCTTTCCACCGGACACCAAAATCGCGACCACCGCCGCCGGATTGATCCCCTACTTCGCCGAGCTTCCGACACTTGATCTTCACGGCCTCACCGATCGTGAAATCGCCCGCGTGCCGATTGCGCCATCGGTCCCGCGGCGCATGGGTCACGATCATCTCCTCGGCGACCACAACATCATGCGCGAACGGGGCGTCGATGTTGTCCTTCCCTGGCCCAACCTGTGGGCGTTCCCCCGCGCCCTGGCGCTTCCCGATCGGGCGGGGGAGGCCACCGCCAGCATTCGACTGGACGACGGGCACTTCTTTGAGGTGGTCTTTCTGAATCCAGAACGGGATTTCGTGCAGGAACTCAGAAACCGAGACGGGGTGGTCTTCCGGGATCCGTCACAGGTCGTTCCACCAGACCAGATGGTCGCGTATGCCGATCTCGAAAACACTCACATCGTGGTCGATCGCTTCGATTTCGAGTCGAGCGAATCCGAGGAGGCGCACGATTTCGAGGAGATTTTCGATCCGGATGCACCCTTCGGGCACAATCATCACGACAAGGTGCTTGCCTACATTCTGCCCGGTGAGGTCAAGGTCCTCCGGGACACCGGTAGGAGGATTTATCACCAAGCGGTCTGGACGGCGAATGGCATCTGCAGTGAGACCGATCTGACTGTCATCGTGCGTCACGACCATACCGTGAGCGCCACTTACAAGGTTGAGGTCAACGGTCAGGAGAACCCCTCCGAGTTGGTTTTTCCCCGCCAACCCGAGTCGTGGGGAGAGACTCGACTTGTCGTCCCAAGCGAGCTGCTCCGCGACGGTGAAAACCGGTTCCGGATCACCCGCGACCGCGAATTGGCGGGCGATGCGGAGTTGTTCCATATGTGGTTCCTGCAGGACAGGCAAGAATGCAACGGCGATCGACGCCCATGATTCGAAAGCGGGCTTCAGGAATCGCCAATCCTCGAATGCGATGATTCCGCGCTCTGGGCGTGCCCCGCGGTTCAATTCGTGATTGTGCGATGCGTCCGCAGTTCACTCTCGCGCGGCGGTTTCACCGCCGTCGCTCTTCCTCGGTGGCACGGGGTCGTAGCCGCCGGGGTGGAAGGGGTGGCACTTGAAGATCCTCGCCACCGCCAGCCAGACGCCGTAGAGACCGTGGGTCTCGATGGCCTCGGCGGCGTAGACCGAGCAGGTCGGCTCGAACCGGCACGCCGGCGGCATGAAGGGCGAGATGAACCTCTTGTAGAGGCGGGCCGGGTACGCAACAACCCGCCAAAAGGTCTTGGCCCATCTCATCCGGCAGAACCACTCACCTCAGGTTCGACTCACACCGACGGCCGCCGCGTCACGATCGGAGAGAATCCCACCGTCCGAGCGTTCCTTGACGGTGCCGTCTCTCTTCCACGACCGCTCGCAGCGGGGTTCTTCGCGGAGATCCGTGACGGTCACAACCGAATCATCTCCCACGTTCATGGCGAAGCGGCTGACCCCGAAGAGATCGGCCAACTCGGCGGCGAAAGGTTCGACGATTGACGCCCGGTCGGCGGGCAAAGTGACTTCGATCCCGGCGTCTAGGGTGTTCTTGATGCCCTGGGCCTCCTTGGCGTCCTCGAGGCTCTTGAGCACCTCAGAGCGGAGCTCCATCACCGCCGGCCAACCGGCGCCCATCTCCCAATCGAACGCATCCGGAAGGGCTTCGACGTGGACGCAATCGGCGGCATCCTCCTCGAGCCCGTGGAGCGCCAACCAGGCCTCGTCGGCGGTGTGGACGAGCACCGGCGCCACCATCCGGATCAACGAGGTGGCGGCGTCGTAGAGCACCGTCTGGGTCAGCCGTCGACGCCGGCTCTCCGCAGGATCGCAGTACAGCCGGTCCTTGACCGCGGCCATGAAGACCGAGCTCATAGTGTCGTTGCAGAACTCGAAGATCGCCTCCACCACCCGCTTGAACTGGTAGGTCTGGTAGCCGTTGTGCACTTTGGCCACGAGCTCGGACAACTTGGCCATGGCCCACCAGTCGAGGCTCGTGCCGTCTTCGTCGGTGAGCTCGACCCGGTCCTTCTCGGGGTCGAAGTCCTTGAGATTTCCGATCATGAATCGCAGTGTGTTTCTCACCTTGCGGTACTCGTCGGACGCGACCCGGAAGAACTCCCAGTCGACCTTCATGTCGTGGGTGTAGTTGAGCGAGGCTGTCCACCAGCGGCAGATGTCGGCGCCGTGCTGCTTGAGAAGGTCTTCGACGTCGATGGCGTTGCCCAGGCTCTTGGACATCTTCTCGCCCTCGGCGGTGACCATGAACCCGTGAGTCAGCACCGTCTCGAAAGGCGAACGACCGGTCATCCCAAGCGCCGGCAGCAACGACAGCTGAAACCAACCGCGGTGCTGATCGGAGCCCTCAAGATAGAGATCGCACGGGTAGCCGATCTCACGTTCGCGCATGACGGCGTTCCACGACGAGCCCGACTCGAACCAGACATCGAAGATGTCGTTGCCCTTGACCAGCTCGGCAATGCCGTCCCGGCCTGCCTGCCGCAGCCACTCGGGCGCCGCCTCGTCCACCGACGGGTCGTAGTCCGCGAGAATGGTTTGCGGATCCTCGGTGAACCAGGCATCGGAGCCGTTGGCTCGGACAAAGAGCGCAACCGTGCGGACCGTCGCCTCGGTGAGAACCGGGCCATGGTCCGAGAGGAACGCGGGGATCGGCAGACCCCACGAGCGCTGGCGAGAGATGCACCAGTCCGGCCGGGTTTCAAGCATCCCGGCGAACCGCTTCTGGCCCCACTCGGGAACAAAGGTGATGTGGTCGCCGGCCGCGTCCAGAGCGCGTTGGCGAAGACTCGTCCCCTCCTCGCCGAAGGGCCGGTCGACGCCGACAAACCACTGTTCGGTGGCGCGGAAGATGGTCGGGGTCTTGGATCGCCAGTCGTGCGGGTAGCTGTGGAGGATCTTGTGTTGGTGGTAGAGGTGACCCGAGCTTTCGAGGGTTGAAACAACTTTAGGGTTGGCGCTCCAGACATCGAGACCCTGGAGCCAGTCCGGTGCGGTGTCGTCAAAAGTTCCGTCCTCGAGAACGGGACAGTAGATGTCCAAGCCCACCCGAAGACCGGTCTCATAATCCTCGAGGCCGTGGCCAGGCGCGGTGTGAACCAGGCCGGTACCGTCTTCGAGGGTCACATAGTCGGCGGTCACCACCGGTGAGGTGCGATCGATGAAGGGATGCATGTACTGCAGCCCCGCATCGGCAAGTTCCTGACCTCGACAGCGCCCGAGGCACTCGGCGTCCTCGCCCAGCACCTTTTCCGCAAGTTCTGGGGCGAGCACAGCGAACCGCGATGCTCCGCCGTGCTCGAAACGATAGAGCCCGTACTCGGCCATAGGCCCCACGGCCACCGCCAGATTCGCAGGCAGGGTCCACGGGGTGGTGGTCCAGATCATCAGGTCAACGCGCTCGCCGACCGGCGCGGCCAACGAGGCGGGCAGGCAGCCCGGGTCCTTGACTTCAAAGAGAACGTAGACCGATACATCGTGGCGATCGTGATACTCGAGCTCGGCCTCGGCCAGGGCGGTCCGGTTCTCGATGGACCAGTGGACCGGTTTGAGATCGCGGTAGACCAAACCCCGATCCACGAGAGCTGCGAAGACCTCCAGCACCGCTCCCTCGTAGGCGGGGAGCATGGTCATGTAGGGGTGCTCATAGTCACCTGAGGTCCCGAGTCGGATCATCTGCTCGGCCTGGATTTTCTGGAACGATGCGGCGTAGTCGTGGCAGCGCTGGCGAATCTCCATGGTGCCGAGATCGGCAGCGTTTTCGCCGATCTCCTTCATGACCTTATGCTCGATGGGCAGACCGTGGCAGTCCCAGCCGGGCACGAACTGAACCTCATGCCCCGCCATCTGCCGGCTGCGTACCACAAGGTCCTTGAGGATTTTGTTGATTAGATGACCCATGTGGATGTTGCCGTTGGCGTACGGAGGCCCATCGTGAAAAACAAACGGGCCGGCCGGATGAGGCTGCTCCTGCTGCCGGCGGTAGAGATCGATGGCCTCCCACCGCTCCTGAAAACGCGGTTCCTTGGTCAGGAGTCCGGCGCGCATGCTGAATGCGGTCTTCGGGAGTTGAAGGGTCTCGCGATAACGGTCTTTCTTCTTCTCGGCTGACATCTTCGAGGCTCCAGTATTCGGTATCGCCCGGGGCGACGCGGCGTATTCTAGCGCGTTTCGTCGAAGAGTCGTCGCATGGTTGAATCGCGATGCTCTTGCGGTTCATCTTGATTCGCCTCCGGGCAAGGAATATCCTACGTCCCGCGCGTGTCCTAGTAGAGACGCCGGAAAACGAGACAAAGCCCGGTGTCAGGGGAGACTCCCGCGTGAAACGTGACAACAACTTGAGCGGCGTCGATCGCCGCGACTTCATCCGAATGCTCTCCGGCAGCGCCGCCGCCGCCGGGATGGCGGGGGTTTCAGCCGGTTGCGCCGGCGGTTCCACCACCGACAAACGGGTCATCGTCCTCGGTCTCGACGGCATGGATCCGACGCTGATCCGTGCTCTCATCGACATGGGCCGAGCGCCGAACTTCAAAAAGCTCGCCGAGATGGGCAGCTTTTCCAAGCTCGGCACCACCATGCCCGCGCTGAGCCCGGTGGCCTGGTCGAGCTTCATCACCGGGATGTCGCCCGGGGGGCACGGAATCACCGACTTCGTCGTCCGCGATCCGAAAACCTACATGCCGGTCTTCTCGATCTTCGAGAACACCGAGCCCGACGTGGTCTTTTCGGTCGGCGACGTCCACCTGCCCATCAAGGGCGGTGGACCGGTCAACCGACGCCACGGGACGCCGTTCTGGAGCTATCTCACCGAGCGCGGCATCCCGGCGTGGGTGTCCAAGATTCCCACGAACTACCCGGTGGACGACACCGCCACCGTGGCCATCTCCGGGATGGGGACCCCGGATCTCGCGGACGCCTACGGTCTCTTCAGCTACTTCACCTCGGATCCCTTCGAGGACTACAAGGGCATGGAGGGCGGCACGGTCCAGTACGTCGACATCAACGATGATGTCGTTCACGCCAATCTCCTCGGACCGGTCAACGGGCTCAAGACCCTCCAAGACGACAGCCGCGACCCGTACATCAACACAACCAAGATCCCCTTCACGGCCTACCTCGACGCCCAAGCCGACGGCGTCCGCCTCGACATCCAGGGCCAGACCATCCTTCTCAAGCGTGGCCAGTACTCGCCGTGGGTCTCGGTGGAGTTCGAGCTCCTGCCCATCGTCGGCACCGTCCGCGGCAATGCCCGCTTCCTGGTCAAGGAAATTGGCCCGCACTTCAAGCTCTACGTCACACCGATCAACATCGACCCCGTTCAGCAGCCCGATGGAGTGGTCTATCCCGCCGAACTAGGGGCGGAGATCGCGCGCGACATCGGCGCGTTCTGGACCAAGGGCCTGCCGTGCGACACCAAGGCTTTTGACTACAAGGTGCTCAACGACGAGGAGTACGTCGGTCAGGCCGAGCTGGTGCTCAAGGAGCGGATGGCGCTGTTTGATCACCTCTGGTCGCGTTTCGACACCGGGCTCTTCTACTTCTATGTCTCATCCACCGATCAGGATGCGCACATGATGTGGCGCAACATGGATGAGACCCACCCCCTCCACTCCGAGGCCGATCCGCGCTTCGCCGGCTACATCATGGATCTCTACGCCGAGATGGACAAACTGGTCGGCAAGGTCCTGCCCGCCGTCGATGACAACACGTTGCTCCTGATCTGCTCCGATCACGGGTTCGCCCAGTTCGGCCGGCAGTTCCACCTCAACACCTGGCTCCGCGACAACGGCTGGTTGGCGGTCAAACCGGGGGCCGAGAAGAAACCCGAGACCTCGATCTTCGACATCGACTGGAGCAAGACAGCGGCCTACGGCATCGGCTTCAACGCCCTCTACCTCAACCTCAAGGGACGCGAAGGAGAAGGGATCATCGAACCCGACAAGGCCGGCGAGATGACGACCAAGCTCAAACGCGAGCTCCACTCGGTGGTCGACGGCGAAACCGGCAAGAAACCCATCGCCAAGGTCTACGATCGGGACGAGATGTACACCGGCCCCAAGGTCGGCGAGATGGCCGAGATGCTGGTCGGCTACACCCCCGGCTACCGTAACTCTTCGACCTCATTCATGGGCGCCACGGGTTCGGAGATCATCAACCTCAACCCGTGGGCCTGGTCAGGCGACCACTCCATGGCCAAAGATCTCGTTCCGGGCACGCTGTTTTCAAGCCGCCGAATCAACGCGAAAAACCCCGACATCCTCGATCTTCCGGTGACCATCCTCGACTGGTTCGGGATCGAAAAGCCGTCCCAGATGGAGGGCAGCTCGATCTTCAGAACTTCGTAAAACGTCGCCCTGACCCCGAGATCAGCACGCTCCTCCTGTGCTAGGGTCTCGTCACAATGGAACGACTCTGGAGGAACGAATGAGGGCTTCGAAGATCGGCGTGGTTTTCCTGATCACAGCAGGGATTCTGCTTCCATCTCCTGGTGCGATCGCGGCCGAGTCGGGAGACACCCAAGAAAACCGCTATCTGGGCGATCGTTGGAACGTGAGGCTCTTCGGCAACCTCAGCGAATTGTCGAGCGATGTCTCTGCCGGGCAGCACCTAGGCGTCAGCATCAACCTCGAAGAGCTGCTCGGGTTCGACGAAGACAAGGTGACCTGGAGCTTCGATGCGTTCTACCGTTTCACCAAGAACCGCAAACACACGCTCCGCTTCAACTACATCGACTACACGCGGGATGCCTATGCGGCGGTCTCGGGCACCGTTCCCATCTTCGATGTCGAGTTCATCGGTGAGGTCGACAGCAGATTCGAAAATGTGGTCGGGACCGTCACCTACCAGTACAGCTTCACCAACACCCGCAAGACCGAGGCCGGCATCTCGGCAGGCATCGGCTTCTACAAGTACGGGCTGGCTCTCGAAGGGCAGTACCTCATCGACGGCGACCCCGACCTCGGTGAGTTCGGCAGCCGGTCGGAGAACGTCCTCGCCCCCGTGCCCACTATCGGCTTTTTCGTCAATTACGCATTGATGCCGAATCTGATCCTCGACCTGAGAACCTCGTTCATCAGCCTCTCGATCGGTGCTCACCAGGGTCGGATCTTCAACAACGCCGCCAATCTCACCTGGTACTTCACCCGTCACTTCGGTCTCGGCCTCGGTCTTTCAGGTTCCGATGTGGTCTATGAGAACACCGGCGGCGACAACCGGATCAAGGTCGATCTTCGGCAATCCTCGCTCACCCTCAACGCATCTCTCGTTTTCTAGGAGTCTTCATGAGAAACACATTCTTCGCCCTTGTAATCCTGTCGGTGCTTGTCGCTTCGCCATGCGCCGCACAGAAGGTCTATGTCGACTACGACACCTACGCCGATTTCGGCAAGTACAAGAGCTTCGCCTGGGTGGACACCAACACCACGTCGCTCAAAATGGACTACCCCGAGGTCGACGGGATGATCAAGAACAATATCGAGTACTACATGGTCAAGGGCGGGATGATCGAGGACCTCGAGAACCCGGATGTCTATGTCACCTATCACGCCTCGACGACGAACCAGACCCAGTTCATGACCTCCACCTTCGGCTACGGCTACGGCGCCGGCTGGACATGGGGACCGTACTGGGCGCCGATGATGACCTCCGGAACAATGAACACGGAGTTCAAGCGGGGAACCATGATCATCGACATCTGGGATGCCCACAAGAAAGAAGCGCTCTTCCGTGGAACGATCGCCAAAGTCTATGTCGACAACCCGTTGAAGGCCATCAAGAAGATCGACAACGGGATCGACAAGGTCGTCGTGAAGTTCCGCAAGATGCGCGCCGAAGAATCAAAATAGAGCCTGGAGAATTCAGATGTACAAGGCACTTGGCCTCGCCCTCGTCCTCGCTTGTGTTGCGGCCCCGGCGGCCGCTCAGAAGTCCTACATCGACTACGACCGGACCGTCGACATGAAGAGCTTCAAGACCTTCGCATGGGCCTCGACGCCCAAGGTCTCGGTCTACGACAACAACCCACTTGCCCACTCGCGAATCAAGAACGCCATCGAGTACTACCTCATCCAGGGTGGGATGATGGAGGACACCGAGAGCCCCGATCTCTGGGTCACCTACTACGGCGAGTCCGATGAGAACTTCAAGCTCAACACCGTCGCGTCCGGCGGCTACGCCTACGGCTCAGGTTGGGCCTGGGACCCCTACTGGGGCTCGAGCTCCGTCGGGATGACCGCGACCACACCCATCGAGCACAAGGCGGGGACGCTCGTCATCGACATCTGGTCCGCCGAGACCATGAAGATCGTCTGGCGCGGGACCATGACGGCCACCATCCCCGACAACCCGCAGAAGAGCCACAAGAAGCTCGACAAGGGGATTCAGAAGATGGTCGAGAAGTGGCGGAAGATGTACGCCAAGGATCAGGCGGCAGTGCAGTAGGGCTCAAGTCGCAATTATGAATTCTCAATTATGAATTTTGAATTCAGGGCAGGGATCTTCGACATGGATGCGAAGAGCCGGACACCGGTGAGAGGACACGATATGGACTATCGAACTGGACGGGCTTTGGCGATTCTAGCGATAGCGGTCGTTTTGATCGGAAGTCTTGGGTGCGCGGCGACCACACCATCGGGCGACCCGTGGACCACTCACTATATCGGCTCGCCCGACGATGTTTGGACCGCAATCCACATCGCGCTTGTTGATCTCGACTATGACGTCGAATCCGAAAACCGAGAGGATGGGATCGTCCGCGCGGTTCGAACGTTTGACGAAACAGGTTCCTCGGTGGTGCTCTCCATCGATCAGATCATGCTCACCAACGACGTCAATGTCTATGTCCGAGTTGCCGCCGGACCCAACGAGCCAGCCATGGGTTGGGACCAACAGGAAAAGCACGCCAAGGACTTCCTGGCCCTGGTCAACGGGTTGCTCTACAAGTAAGTCCGACCCGCCGGATCACCATGTCGCGGACGGTTTGACACCCTCCCCTAGGGGTCCTCAGACAGCCGAATCGTGTATCGGGGATTCCCTCAACAAGAAGCTATTGGATATATCCCAGGCTCTTGAGCTGCTTGAGAGTCTCGTCGTCGAGTGCGGCGTCGGTCCGCAGCTCGGGATCGAGAGAGGTGGCGCTGATCATCTTGGACCACGCCTCGAGATCACCAGTGAGCTTGGCGAGCTTGTCGGCTTCATTCTCGGCAATGTCGGTGAGTTCGAGCTGATCGGCGGCGGTGTTGAAGAGCTCCACCGTCCCTTGATCTCCCGTGGCCACGGCCCGGAAGCCCGCCAGCGCCACGAACCGTTGACCCTCACCCTCACCGAAGGCGATGTAGGGCGGCGTCGCGGTGCCGTTGATGACCGGCACCAGGCTCGCACCCTGGATACCCGCGGGGAATTCGGCGCTCGAGAGGTCAATGAGCGTCGGCATGAGATCCATGACTTCGACAATCTTCGAATTGGCGCCCGCCATATGACCACCGGGGAGACGGATCATCATGGGGACATGGGTCACGGGCGCATAAAGCGTCTCACCGA
>RCNG010000750.1_pt1 | contig 15367 bp, 11 predicted proteins | sample 2041371 | NCBI WGS metagenome assembly RCNG01 (sample SAMN09708227, study PRJNA481090) | Marine sediment metagenome, whole genome shotgun sequencing project. | biome: marine sediment; feature: ocean; material: sediment; isolation source: Sewage treatment plant 1 marine sediment (STP1) ... | reverse complement strand
CCTTCCCCCCAATCCGCCCCCTCGGGGCGGGAAACGGCGTCCATCCTCCTGGTAGGCGGGATCCTTGCAACCCTGGGGCCGGGCGAGGGCCCGGAGGGGATACCCATGGCGACGAATATCAGAACCGGTGCCCTGGCCGGGATCGATGGCCTGTCCGTGACCGCTGAGGTCGACATCAGCCGCGGCCTACCCGGTTTCCACCTGGTGGGGCTGCCGGGTGCCGAAGTGCGGGAAAGTCGGGAGCGGGTCCTGGCGGCCCTCCGGCACAGCGGTCTGCGTTTGCCGGTAGGTAAGATCACGGTCAATCTGGCGCCCGCAGGAGTCCGCAAACAGGGGGCCTCGTTTGATCTGGCCATTGCCATGGGCATTGTCGCGGCGACCGAGCCCATCGACCGGCACCGGAGCCCCGGAGGCCGCTCGCAGGCCCTTTTCCTGGGGGAATTGTCCCTGTTCGGGGAACTGCGCCCGGTCCGAGGGCTGTTGGCCATCGTCCTGGCGGCCGCGGGCCGGGGAGAAACCCGCGTGGTGGTTCCCGCGAGCCAGGCCTGGGAGGCCGCCCTGGTTGACGGCGTGGCAGTGGTGGGGGTTGCCACCCTCACTGAGGCCATCGGTTGGTGGCGGACCGGCCGGGTGCCCCCCGCCAGTGGGCCCCGCTCGGGGCCCGCTTCGGTTCCCCCGCCACCGGAAGATTGCATGGACACCCTTCTGGGAGGGCTACGGGGCCAGTCCCAGGTGCGGAAGGCCGCCGTGCTGACCGCCATCGGGGGTCACCACCTGCTGATGGTGGGGCCGCCGGGAACGGGCAAGACCCGTCTGGCCAGGATCCTGGGCCGCCTCCAACCTGCCTTGGCTCGTGAAGAGGCGATGGAAATTACCCGGATCCATAGCGCCGCCGGCATGCTGGGAGAGTCGTCCCTGATGGTTCGCCGGCCGTTCCGGGCCCCCCATCACACCACGACCCGGGCCGGCCTGGCGGGCGGGGGAGCCGGGCCGCGTCCCGGCGAGGTCACCCTCGCCCACGGGGGGCTGCTGTTCCTCGACGAGTTTCCCCAGTTCGCTCCCGCGGTGCTGGATGTCCTGCGCGAGCCCATGGAGGAGGGCGCCATCTCTCTGGTCCGAGGTTCGGGTCGGCATCTGTTTCCGGCGGCTTTCCAGCTCGTGGCCGCCATGAACCCTTGCCGATGCGGATACCTGGGCAGCGGGGTCCGGGCCTGCCGCTGCACGGCCAACGACCGGTCCCGCTACCTGTCCAGATTGAGTGGCCCCCTGTTGGATCGATTCGATCTGTTCGTGGAGGTGGGGCCCTGGCAAGGACGTTTTCTGACCGAACCGGAAGAGACCGAAGCGATGGATCCCCCTGCGGCCTTGGGTCCGGCCGCTTGGCGGGATCATCCCACCTGGGAGGATCTCACCGCCGCCAGGGGACGCCTGGTCTCTTGGCGGAACCGGTCCGACAGGGACCTGCTGGACCAGGAGGCCGCGCGTTTCCTGGACGACTCGCGGCTGCCGTTGGGCCTGTCACTGCGGGCCGTGAAACGATGCCTGGCCGTGGGCCGGACCTTGGCGGCCCTTGACGGGGTCCGACGAATCGGGAAGGCCCAGGTCGCCGAGGCCCTGGAGTTCCGGCGTGAGATCGCCCCGTTGTCGGGTGAGGCTGTCTGGTAAAAAAAGGGCGGCTGGAAAGCCGCCCCGAAGATCCTGATTGGCGTGGGCCCAAAAAAGCGATCAGAAGGACCCTTGCACCCCGATGCTCCAGTTGAACAGGGTCAAATTCTGGGAGCTGTACTTGGTGACCACCTGTTCCTCGACGGATCCGTCGGGGTTCCGGGGGTACTCGTTCAGCGGGACAACCACGGTTCCTTCGTCGAGGGTCGTGAAGTAGGGGGACGGGGTGAACTCGATGGTGTTGAAGTGGGCCAGCACCTCGAACCGGACGCTGATATTCTTGTCGGCCAACAGGCGCAGACCCAGGCCGCCGCTGTAGTCCATGGTGCCTTGCAGGCCGTCGAAATAGTTCGAGTTCATCTCGTACCACATCTTGCCGACCCCGGCAGTCAGGTAGGGATGAAGTTTGCCTTCCCCGTCGCCGGCGATGTTCAGGGGAAAGATCACGGCGTTCAGGGAGGCCTGCAGGGTCAGCAGCGACCGGTTCTCGGCGTCGAATTCTCCCAGGGGAGGATCTTCCTGGATGGGGGCGTTGGGTTTGTTCTCGCGGGAGCGCCGGTTGGTGATGGTGGAATTGTATTCGGTGATGGCCACGCCGCCGACGCCCTCGAGAGAGATCCATTTGTTGAGGTTGTAACCCAACCTCAATACGGGATTGAAGGCGCTTTCGCCCTTGATCTTGACGTCGCCCCAGGAGGTGGCGTCGGTGGTGAACTTGTAGATGATCTGGTCGTGCTGCCACAGGACCTTGTTAAAATCCAGGAAACCGAAGCCGAAACTGACCTCGATGGTTCCGCCGCGGATAGCCGGTTCCCAGATTTCCAATTCATCGTCTTCGATGTCGAGATCCTCGATGGCAGTGGACGAATCACGAAGGAGTTGGAAGGTGGACTGGGGCTCCTCGGGAGGGGGGGTCTCCTGGGGTTCGGTGTCCTGGGCGAAGAGGGGGGTACAAACCGCGATCATCAGGAGAATGATCAAAGAGGTCACGGGTTTACGGGACATGAAACGGCTCCTGTCCAGGACTTCGCCCGGGTCTTGCGGGGATGTAGCCTAAGCAATGCTTATCGAATTAATTTCAGGCGCGATGCCTTTAGTGTCAATAACAATAATAATTGGCAACCCTTTTGGTCCTGGTCCGTGATATCCCTATTATCATGGGACCCTACCCTGAGAAATGAGACCCTACTTGACGCAGACAAGTCAGATACTGAATAACGTCCCGTGGGGCGGCCGGGCGGACCCGAAATCCATCTTGTGGGTTCTGCTGGTGGTCGTCTGCATCTGCCTGCCCCATTCCGGACGGGCCCAGGTCCAGTTTCCCGGACCGGTGACCGTGGAACTGTCGGACGAAGCCTTGAGCTCGGTGTCCCTGCCCCTGGAGGTTGGGGAATCCGCCTATATGGTCAGTGGCAGCGGGGATGGGGTCCTCCACCTTCACCGCTATTCCCCCGTCGCCGAACGATTCCAGTTGCTCGACCAGTTTCTCGCCGGAGGTCGGATCGTTCACCTGATTCCCTGGGAAGGGCGCCCGCTTCTGGACCAGGGAGTGGTGGCCGCCACGACGAATCCCGACCGCGTGGTTTTTATCCGGGTGCAGCCCGAGGCGCCCCATTTTACCCTCGTCGAAGAAGTGGCCTTGCCCGAGGATCCGGGCACCATTTCCTTCATCGGCGAACTGGTCGGGGGCGATCCGGAACTGGCGGCCTCCCTGCCGGGCGTCGATCAGGTGGCCTTCCTGAGGCAGGAGGCGTCCTGGAGAATCACCTCCCTGCAGGACTCAGGAGACCAGCCATATTCGGTCCTGGGAGTGGACCTGGACGGCGACCAGATCAGGGAGCTGGTGACGGCCAACCGGGGATGGCTTTCGGGCAACCTCGGCATATTCCGTCGGGATCCGGATGGTCAGTATCTGGGGCAGCAGCAGGATTTCGGTGCCGGCAGTCCGGAGCAGTTGGCCGGATACGATCTTGACGGAGACGGTCGCGTCGAACTCGCGGTCACGGTGCAGGACCGTCCCGAGGTAGTCCTGTTGCGCGGGGTGGCGGGCAGCTTGGAAACCTTCGACACGATCGCCCTGACCTTGCCCGCGGACGGTATCCACCTGAACCGGCTCTTCGATGGCACCGCCGGTCTGTTCGCCTCCAACGGGGACAGGGCCCTGGTTGATTTCTTCCAGTACGAGCAGGGAGTGTGGGCCCGGCGCAACTCCTACTACCCGGGCAGCCGACCGTTGGCCATGACTTCGGGCGATTTCAACGGCGACGGCGGGGACGACCTGGTCTCGATCGGCGGCAACGCCGCCGTGGTGAGCGTCATGTTCGCCAACAGCGAGCCGGGATTCTGGGGCTATCCGGCCCTGGCGCTGGACGCCATCCCCGCCGCCTCGGGGATTGCGGATTTCGACGGCGATGGGCTGAAGGACCTGGTGGTCTCCAACGGGAACGAACGCCGGCTCAGCTATTTCGCGGGACTGCCGGAGGGCGGGTTCGACATCACACCGACGGACTTTCCCCTGGCCTTCTACCCCGGGGCCCTGGCCGTGCTGAATACCGACGCGGACCCCGGTCCCGAAGTGGCGATCCTGGATGGTTCCGGCGACCGGGTTCACGTGGCGGACTACGTGAACGGGCAAGGTCTGGTCCTCGTGTCCGAGACGGCGACGGGGGACTCGCCGATTTTCATCTCGGCCGCCGACCTCGACGCCGACGGGTTCGATGATCTCCAGATCATCACGCGCGAGATCGACGAGGTGAGCCTCCTGTTCGGCGCGGGGGACCACACCTTCCCCGGCTTGACTACCCTCGGGCTTAGCAACGGCTCCGACTATATCGCGGTTCTGGATATGAACGACGACAATCTTCCCGATCTGGTCCTGTCCGACGGAGTCAACCGCATCTGGACCACCCTGAACGACGGCGACCGGACCTTCTCGGCGATGAGCTGGTTGAACGCCGGGTCCGGGGCAGGCGTCATGGCGGTGGGGGATCTCGACCAGGATCTGGACGAGGATCTCATCGTTCTCAACAAATCCGACGAGTCCCTTTCCATGTTTGAAAACGACGGGTCCGGAGCCCTGGTGCGCCGCATCGGCGCCCACACCCTGAGCAGTGCGCCGTCGGGTCTGGTCATCCGGGACCTGGATCAGGACAACCGCCCCGAACTCGTGGTGAACCTGCGCGACGACCGGTTGCTGGGCGTGGTTTATCCCCTGGGATCCTGGGAGTATTCCCAGGCCGCCACCTTTTCCGGCGGTCCGGAAGTGAATGTGCTCAACGTGGAAGACTTCAACAATGACGATGTCCCCGATATCCTGACCCTGGACAGCTCCCTGCTGCTGGGCCTGACCCTGCTCAACGTGGAAAAGCAATTGGTGGCGGTGGCGTCCCGGGCCCTGCAGGTCGACTGCGATGGGGATCGTCTGGAGATCCGGATCGCTCCGGAAGGTGACGGGGCCTGGCTGGTGGAATACGGGGCCGAAGGCCGGTGGCAAACCCTGGCGGCGGAGGGCCAGGCCTTGGTGGGAACGATGGATTTTGATCGAAACGTATGGATCCTGACCGTGGATCGCGGCGACCTGGACGGCCCGGTCAGGACCAGCCGGTTGCGGCTGACCGTGGGCCAAGGCGGTCGCCGTGAAGCCCTTGTCCTGCCTTTGCAGGGGCTGTGCCCGGAATCCTCGACCGAAGATCTGCCTTTGGCGACCTGGTCCCGGGAACCCTGGCCCAACCCCTTCAATCCCCTGGTCAACGCCCGGTTCGCCCTCAACCGGCGGGCACGGGTGCAGGCCGGTGTCTACGACCTGTCCGGGCGCCGGGTGGCCGAACTGGCCGACGGTGAATTCGAAGCCGGGGAGCATGCCTTGTTCTGGGACGGGCGTTCGTCCGGCCGACCGGCCGCAGCGGGTGTCTACCTGCTGAGGATCAGGACTTCGGAAAACAGCCTTGTTCACAAACTCATGCTGGTCAAATAGGCGCCGCAAATCTCACCGGCGGTTCACGGCTCGAGATACCGCACTTCTTCCAGCAGCTCGACCTGGAATTTTTCCCTTACCGCCTTTTTCATTCGGGCTGCCAGACGCAGGACATCGGCGCTGGTGGCCCGGCCCGTATTGACGATCATGTTGGCGTGCTTGGCAAAAACCCTGGCGTCGCCCTCCTGCATGTCCTTGGACCCGGCCTGCTCCAGCAGGACGCCCGCGGCGCGGCGCCTTTCGCCGGGATGTTCCGGCGGCAGGTTGCGGAACCAGCTGCCGGCGCTGGGCAGATCCACCGGATGTTTGGTCCGGCGGTCGAGGATCTTTTCGCGGCGCAATCGGACCGCCTGGTCCACATCGCCCCGGCGGAGTTTCAGGACCGCCTCCAGGACCACGGTTCCCGTTTCCCTGAGGTCCGTTTCGCGGTAGCGGAAACCGAACTCCTGGGGACCCACGGTTTCCAGGTGCCCGTCCGGCCGCAGGAGCAGGGCCTCGACGAGGAATTCCCCGATCTCATGGCCGTAACAGCCGGCGTTGCCGACCAGGGCGCCGCCCAGGGTGCCGGGGATGCCCGAAGCGAACTCCAGGCCCGTCAGACCGAGGTCCAGGGAGCGCTCGATGAGGTGGTCGAACGAAAGGCCGGCGCCGACCCGGATGGTGTCGCCCGTTCGGGCGATGTTTTCGGTGGCCACGTGCAGGATCACCCCGGAAAATCCCCGGTCGTCGGCAAAGACGTTGCTGCCGCCTCCGAGGATGAAAAAGGGGATCCGGCTGTCGAGGGCCAAACCCTGGAACCGACGGGCCTGTTCGGGGTTACGTATCGGGCAGACCAGGGCAGCCGGACCGCCCACCCGCAGGGAAGTCAACGATTCCAGAGGCACGGCCAGCCGGACCTGGGTCCGCAGATCGGCCGGCAGGCGGGATAACAGCTTGTCCGGCAAGGACTCCGCCAATTCGTCCGGCCTTTTATCCGGCAGATCATCTGGCGTGGTCCGGGAATCGTTCATGGTGCGGCCCAATCTGCGTTTTCTCGTGTGTCTGGTAGGGGAACCCGCCAACCATGGGCGAGGTTGCCGGTTTCGTCAACCCGGGTTGGCATTTGGCGGACAGGCAGGGTACTTTAAAGCCTTCATTCGGCTTCAGGCCAGATGCGAGGAACAGGGCGACCGATGGGGCAGACCCCTTTCGCCGCGGGACAGTGATAGACGGTGCAAGAGAAACGAATCATTCAGGGAGCTTTTGTGCTGTCGCTGCTGCTGCACCTGGTGCTGGCGGCGGCGACGTGGCGTATTCCCCTGACCTCGGTGGATCCGGCCCTGGCGGACGAGCTATCCCAGGAAGTCGAGCTGTTCCTGCTGCCGGACGAGCCGCTGGAAGATCCGGCCAACGAGATGCCCAAGGCCTTCACCGCCGTCCCGGAACGTCAGGCCAGCGAGACCCCGCCGGAGAACCCTGACTACCTGGCCAATGAGCATTCCCTGGCCGCGGACAACAAGCTGGGCGGGGACAGTGACACCCCGTCCGCCGACGAGGAATGGATCGCCGACCAGGTCCAGATCGATAAAGAGGAGCTGACCGGGGCCGAGGGTGTCGAATTCGCCCAGCAGCCGCTGCCCGAAACCGAAGCCGCCACCAGTCCCCAGGAAACCGGGGAGGCGGGCGCCGAACAGGAAGAAATGGCCGGCGAGGATCTCGATCCCTCCGGTGAATGGGTCCTGCCTCGCGAGGATGCCGAATCCGGCGGCGCCGATGAGGGCGAGCAGGCGGACGAGCAGGACGAGAAGAATCCCGAACTGGAGGACTGGTGGGGCGGGGAAGCTCCCACGATCCTCAAGGAGGGTGACCAGGGCGCCGAGGGTGATCGCGGTTTCGATTTCAACCAGGCCGCGCGCGGCCGGGTCCAGTCCGGGGTGGCCATCGACGGTGATTTCAGTCTCAACACCTACGAGTGGGACTACGCGCCTTGGATGCGACGCTTCCAGAATGAACTCTACCGGCACTGGATGGCGCCCTATGCCTACCGCCTGGGTGTCATCAGCGGCATGACGGTGATCAAGCTGGTCATCCGCAAGGACGGCCGGGTCTCTTCGATGGAGGTTGTGGAGACCGATGGGCACCAGTCCTTGCACGACGCTTCCGAAGCGGCGCTGAAGGCGTTCGCTCCCTATTGGCCCCTGCCGGATCATTTTCCGGAAGAGAATCTTGTGATCACACTGGGGCTGCACTATCCTGCGTTCCGGCGGTGAAGACACCGAAACGTATCGAGGGGAAATTGATTCCCCGTTTTTCGACCCGATGGAGGTTTAATCCCACATGTGGGAAATGATACTGGCCGGACGCTACATGATGATCCCCATCACCCTGGCCTCGCTGGTGGGGCTGGCGGTGCTCATCGAGCGGATCTACGTCCTGAGACAGGGGCGCATCATCATCCCCGAGATCGCCGAAGCGGTCATGACCCTGTCGGCGAGCCAGGACCTGTCCGTGGCCTACGCCATCTGCGACCGGAAGCCGGGGCCCTTCGCCAATCTGGTCCGGGCGGGCCTGGACCACGCGGACAACGACTGGACCGTCATCCGCGACGTGCTGGAGGAGACGGGGCGTCAGGAATCAACCCGTCTGACCCTCCGCCTGGGCGTGCTGGAGACCGTGGCGGCGGTCTCGCCCCTGCTCGGGTTGCTCGGCACGGTGCTCGGCATGATCCGCGTTTTCACCACCATTTCCGCCTCCGGCCTGGGCAACCCCGAAACCCTTTCCGCGGGCATCAGCGAAGCCATGGTCACCACGGCCGCGGGGCTGATCATCGGGATCCCCGCCCTGGTGGCCTACAATTGGTTGAACGGGCGGGCCGATCGTATCATCTTTGACCTGGAGTTCTACTCGTCCAAGGTTCTGGACACCCTGCGCCGACGTCAGGTAGCCCAGAAGCGCGATAGGCTCGATCTCGAAGCGGCGGCCGGTCCATGAACTTTCGTCCGAGCAGGAAGGGCCGCGGGCTGATCATCAACGTCACCAGTCTGATCGACGTGATGTTCCTGCTGCTGATCTTCTTCATGGTCACCTCGACCTTCAAGAACCAGCCGGCCATCAACCTGGTCCTGCCCCGGTCGGCCACCGCTTCGGAGACGGTGGACACGCCGGCCATCCTGTTCCTGACCTCCGGCGGGGAAGTCTACCTGAACGACACCCTGATCGACCTCGATACCCTGGCCACGCGGCTGGAACAGATGCACACCAATAGCGGCGAAGACCGGATGGTGCTGCGCGCCGACGAGGACGCGGCCCACGGCGACGTGGTGGAGCTCATCGACACCATCAAACAGAGCGGGTTCACGCGTGTCAGCCTGTCGGCCCGGGTGCCGGCCGGACGCTGACCCCGAAAAGAGGATATTTTGAAGTCCACTAGTGACGGAACGGATACCGGCAGACGACTCCAGCTCGGCGTGGCCCTGGCCGCGGCGGTGATCATGGCGGTGGTCCTGGTGATCGCCGGCTGCACCAGCGATCCCCCCAACCTGGTGGGCACCGCGCTGGTGACCGACCAGATCGACACCGTCCTGGTCGAATTGGAGGCCGCGAATGTCACCAACTACTCGGCCCTGAAGGTGAATAATCCACTCATTCCCGTCCACCGGCAGCAGCTGGTCTACATGGGCGAGCAGATGGGAACGCAATCCTCGATCATCGCCAACTTCGATTTTGGTTTTGCAGAAGAAACGGTTCCCCGGAACACGACCCTCTTTCCCGACAGCCTTTTTACGGTGGAGAACATCAAGGCGGTCAAGTTCAGTCTGATCAAACCAAAATTCTACCATGCCACCAGCCCCATCGTGAATGACGAGGGTGATACGACCGGGTTTGAACCCACGGGCCAGCCGGTGGAACTTTATTACCTGATCAGACAACTCGAAGCTCCGTATGACTCCACCCTTTTTGAAAGCGCGCCCAACGAAGTGCCCGCCTTCCTGCCCCAGGTCCTGAACCAGGATTTTTTCGAGGTCAACGATAACAACGAACCCTTCCTGCGCATGTACCCGGAGGACTTCGTAAGATGGTTCGACGAGGGTCTGTCCATGGGTTTGATGGTCACCCTGGACGCCCCCTCCGATTCGGGCCTGGTCGGTTACGGCTCCCGGGAAACCAAGAAGGTCTCGGAATTCGACCCCCTGCAGGTTGGCACCCTGGTGGGCCCCAATTTCCAGGTGGAATTTGAGAATGACTATGTGGACACCAACAAATTCTACCTGATGAATTCCTACACGGACGCTTCGACCTTCCACCAGGTCCCCGATCCTCCGGCCGATGTGGACACCGAATTTTTGCTGCGGACCGGGCTGCGGTCCTACCCGACCTTGAAGTTCGATCTCTCGGGGCTGCCGCCCAACGCCTTCATCAACCGGGCCCTGTTGAGCATCACCAACAAACCCGGAACCAGTTTCGGCATCCAGAGCCCGATCTCTGTTCTCGAATGGGATGAAACCTTCTTCGGGGACCCCTTCGGGGACATTGACCTTTTCGTGCTTACCGGGGATTTCCCTGAAACCCAGTACTACAGTTTCTACGTCACGGGGAATCCCACCCAGGACCCGCAGTTGGACGAGACCATCCAGTTCGACGTCACCCAGGCCGTGCTGCGGGTCATCAACAACGTCTATTCCGGGTCCCGGGGCTTTATCCTGGCCGGGGCCGAAGATGCTTTTCCGGTAGCAGGCAGGTCCGCCACGTCGGCTGATTTCTACTATCGGGAATTCCGATTCATGGGCACCGCCGCGGCGGATCCGGCGCACCGGCCCCGACTGAAGATCACCTACAGTGTCGTGGACGAGATCCAGGGGGAGGGGAAATAATGTTCTTTTCCCGGACCCGAAATCTCCTTCACCGCGGTCTGCCGACCTTGGTTTTTCTGCTGGTGATCGGTGGTCTCTGCGACCCGGCGGCCGCCCAGACTCCGTTCGCGATCTACAACATCGGTCAGCGAACGGTGACCGATGACGCGCGAATGGTTGCCCGCGGCGGCTGGGGTATGGCCGTGGACGATCCCATCAACCCCGGTTTCAAGAACATCGCTTCGTTGAGTTCCCTGACGCACCTGGCCCTGAAATTTACCGGCTTCGGGGACAAGATGGAATCGGAGGATACCCAGGGCCAGCGGATGAATTCGCGGGTCTTTGTGCCGGACGTCCGCGTGGCCGGACCGGTGTTCAAGGGACGCGTGGCCCTGACGGCGGGTTTCGTGGTGAACCGTTCCTCCCAGTACCATACCCTCGCCGACACCAGCTGGGGCTGGGTCTGGGAGGATTCCGTCAGCGGCGATATCCAGTTCGACCGGGTCGGGAACCGCTTCCGGGTGCCCCTGGGCGGGGCCCTGGAACTACTCCCAGGCCTTTCGGTCGGCGGTACGGTCAACATCGAGGGCGGATCGCTGAAGGGAACGACGAGCAACTTTTTCACCAGGCCTTCCAGCACAAGCGGTCCCCTTTATCAGACCAACGCCAAGGAAACCAAGGACGAATTCCACGGGACCTCCCAGACTTGGAGCCTCCTACTGAACCCGTTGTCCTGGGTCCAGCTGGGGGCGTCATGGACGCCGGCCCACAAGATCGAGGCGGACCGGACCGTCACCCAGTTCGGGTTGAGCCAACGTGCCAAATCGTCCTACACCATGGAAATGCCCGACGAATACTTGGCGGGCATCCAGCTGCGGCCGTTCGGCCGCTGGCAATTGGGGGCCGACGCCCAGTTCATGGAGTTCAGCAAGTTCACCGGGCCCGAGGAATGGATGGTCGACATGGAGGACGAATACAGTCTTTCGGTCGGCCTGGAACGCAGAATGGGCCGTGCGCGCCGGGGCGGCTGGTCGAATCTGCCCATACGACTGGGCGCCAGCTACAGGCGATGGGCCTACGGGGTGGGCGGCGGGCCCGAGGCGGAGAAGGGGAACCCTATCGACGAGAAGATGGTCAGTGTGGGAACCGGATTTCCCTTCCGACAGAGCCTGGGCTCCCTTGATCTGGCCCTTTCGTACGGTATAATTGGCGACCTGGAAGAGAACGGACTGGAAACCACGTTCTGGCGATTGACGGTCTCGGTGACGGGACTCGAAGCATGGTGGTAGGATCCGGGGCCGGATGTGCGGAAATTTTGGATTCATTATTCAGGGAGATGGATTGATGCAGCGAATGGTGGCAGCGGGTTTCATCGTGTTGATGTTGGCGTCGGTTCTGGTTTCCGGGTGCAAGGACGGCATCCCGCCGACCGAACTGGAGAAGTTCATTGCCCTGACCGAGGGCTTCGAGGGCCAGGCGCTGGAGGACACCCTGCGGGTGATCGCCGACGGGGGGTTCCCCTACAATTCGTTCGCGAATTTCCTTCTCGGCAATCGATTCTATGACGCCGCCGGCGACAGCGCCAGTGTCGGAGGCTGGAACAACCCCGGCGCCCTGGCCTGGCTGGACAGTGCGGAGGTGTATTTCAGCCTCGCGGTGGCCCAGGACAGTACCTTTATCGAACCGATGGTGAATCTCGGGTCCATCTGGGACGACCGCGCCGAATCCATGGGCAACCGTCAGGAGTACGACGAGCGGATCAACCAGGCCAACAAGTATTACACCATGGCGCTGGCGGTGGATCCCTCCGACGAGAAGGCCCGCTGCAACCTGGGTTCGCTCTACCTCCGGCAGCGCCGTACCACCGAGGCCATGGCGGAATTCGACAAGGTGCTCGAATACAATCCGAAGAGCGCCCTGGCGCACTACAACATCGCCATCATGTTCGCCGAGGCGAAGATCTACCGGGAAGCCATCGCCGAGTGGGAGTTGGCCTCCAAGTTCGATCCCGACGGGGACATCGGCGACCGGTCGCGCGACAACATCAAGATCGTCAACGACCTGTTGAATGCTCCGCCGCCGCCGATCAACTGATGACCTTTCCGCTGCCGATCCCGGATGACCTGCGTCGGGTCCTGCCGCCGGGCACGGGGGTCCTGCTGGGCCTCAGCGGCGGGGTGGACAGCGCGGTGACCCTGGCCCTGCTCCGGTCCCTCGACTGCGACGTGCAGTGTGTGACCTTCAAGAACTTCTGCTACGCCGATGACGACGCCTTCACCGACAAGTCCTGCTGTTCGCTTGAGGCGATCGACGAGGCGCGGCGCCTGGCCCGGGCCTACGACGCGCCCCACTGGGTCGGCGATGTGGAAAAGCCGTTCCGGCAAAACGTCATCGATCCTTTCGTGGCCGACTACACCGCCGCCCGCACGCCCAATCCCTGCCTCGACTGCAACAGCGTGGTCCGGTTCCCGGAACTGGTGCGGCTGGCCGACCGGCAGGGCTGTGCCTTGGCGGCGACCGGCCACTACGCCCGGATCACCCGGGACGAGCATGGTGCGCACCTGTGCAGGGGACTCGACCCGGCCAAGGACCAGTCGTACTTTCTGCACCGCATCGACCGGGCCCTGTTTCCTCGGCTGGTGTTCCCTCTGGGATGGTTCGTCAAGTCCCAGGTCCGCGAAGCCGCGCGTCAGCTGGGCATCAAGGCGGCCGACAAGCGGGACAGCCAGGAAATCTGTTTTGTCCCCGACGGGGACCGCACCTTCCTTTTTGAACAGGTTCCGGACGCCGACCGGCGGGCCCTGGCGCCCGGCGATATCGTCGATCGCCAGGGAGAGATCCTGGGCCGACACGGGGGGTTGATCCACTACACCATCGGACAGCGCAAGGGCCTGGGGGTGGCCGCGCCGGATCCTCTCTATGTTCTGGAACTCGATCTGGAGACCGGGCGTCTGATCGTGGGGCCCCGCAAGGACCTGCAGGCCCGGACGGTGACCGGCGACGATTTTACCGCCGCGGTGGACCGTTTGCCCACCCGCTGGAAAGCGGGCGATCGGTTGCCGGGATGTCCGGACGGCGGCTCCGTCGTGCTGGGGATTCGTCATCGGCACGTAGGATCCCCCGTCCGGGAATGGGTCCGCCAAGACGACCGCATCCGCGTGGAACTGACCGAACCGGTGGACGGACCCGCCCCGGGCCAGGGGCTCGTCCTCTATGCCGGGGACCTGGTGCTGGGCGGCGGGCGGATCACCGCGCAGGGCCGTGCCGAAGGGAAGGGGACGCTGCGTCCATGAAAAGATTCAAGCGCGCATTGCTGATGACCGTCGGGGCCATCCTCCTGCTGTTGGTGATCCTGATCCTGCTGGTTCCCCGGCTGGTCCCGACCGATTTGATCACCGAAAAAGTGGTTCGCGAAGTCGAGCGCGCGACCGGTGCCACCGTCACCCTCGCCGAGGCGCGCATCAGCTGGCGCTGGCAGTGGCGGGTGACCTTGCGTGACGGAAGCATCACCGGCACGGGCGCCGCCCTGGCCGCGGCCACCGGTTCGCCCACCGACCTGGAAACCTATGCCCTGACTCTCCGGGAACTGAGCGTGACGCCGGCGCTGCTGCCCCTGCTGCGCAAGCAGGTCAAGATCAACGAGGTCGTTCTGGCCGGGCCCAAGCTGGAGGCCACCTGGGACCGGGGGCAGGCCATGGCCACGGGTTTCCGGCTGCACCTGACCGACCTGAACCTCGGCCTGGAACAGCCTCCGGCAACCGGGCGATCGGCGGCTCCGGGCGCCCTGATCCCTCCGGATCTGGCCTTCGGTTTCACGGGCACCGCCGACACCCTGGTTCTGCAGAGGGCGCCCTACACGCACCTGGAGATGAAGGGCGGATTTGCCGGCAAGGTGCTCGAGGTCACCTCGCTTTCGGCACACCGGTCCACCGGGGAATTGACCGGGAATCTGACGGTGGACTACCTGGCCGATCCCTGGGGGCGCCTTACCTTTGCCGGTGAAGTCCAAAACGTGCCCGCGGAGGCCCTGCTGGAACCCTGGGCGCCGGATATCGGCCGCCGCCTGGCAAGCGATTTGAACGCCTCGGCGGTGGGGGGATGCGACCTCAGGGACGCCCCCACGCGGATCGCCACCCTGGACATAGCCGGTACCGTGACCGGCAGCGAGGGGGTTCTTCATGCGCGGGACTGGCTGGCCGATGTCTCGAAGTACCTGGGAGATCGGCAGGATCTCATGGACGTGCGGTTCCGCAAACTGGCCCACGATTTCCGCCTGGTCCAGGGAAGGTATATGATCGAGAGTCTGACCCTCGGCGGCGGGGAAACGGATTGGCTGGCCAAGGGATGGGTGGCCCTGGAAGGAAACCTGGCCCTGGGAATCGACGTCAAGCTACCGCCGGGATTTACGCCGGATCTGGGAAATTTCTCGTTCCTGGCCCAGACCCTGCGTGACGCCGACGGGCGGATCAATCTGCCGTTGACCTTGTCGGGAGCGTCCGCGAGACCTACCGTAGGGGTGGATCTGGGCCGCTTGCGGAATCCCTGAGGCGACCGGGAATCGGGGGCCGCGGTCCTCGCCTTGACAAATGGAAACCCAAATAGTACCGTGCCTTTCCGCTGATGGAACGGCGGCCTTCCGCACCTGGTTGCGGCGGGCTGGTTCGGGCGGGAAATGGCACGATACCAATGGGATCGATATGGTCCAATTCGGCAGATCCGGAGGGCTAGTCCTAATTGGTAAGGCAGCGGTCTTGAAAACCGCCGGGTGAAAGCCCATGGGGGTTCGAGTCCCCCGCCCTCCGCCAAATTCCGGAGAGGTGGCCGAGTGGCTGAAGGCGCACGCCTGCTAAGCGTGTGTGGGGAAACTCACCGAGGGTTCGAATCCCTCCCTCTCCGCCAG
>RCNG010000748.1_pt1 | contig 15382 bp, 15 predicted proteins | sample 2041371 | NCBI WGS metagenome assembly RCNG01 (sample SAMN09708227, study PRJNA481090) | Marine sediment metagenome, whole genome shotgun sequencing project. | biome: marine sediment; feature: ocean; material: sediment; isolation source: Sewage treatment plant 1 marine sediment (STP1) ... | reverse complement strand
GCTAGGCGATATCTGCAGGGCCGCGGAAAAATCCGAATCCGTTGTTTCCTTCAGTTCTCTCAGGGCAGATGCCCTCGACCATCACTTGATTTCCCATCTGTCAAGAAGCAAGGTCAAAACAGCCACAATTGCCCCCGACGCCGGGTCTGAACGCTTACGCCGTTGTATCAACAAGGGTCTCTCGGAAAAAAGCATTCTGGCTGCGACAGAAGCGCTTGTCTCCAACAACATCCCGAATCTCAAGCTCTATTTTATGATCGGTCTTCCCACGGAGACCATGGAGGATATCGAGGCCATCGTCAAACTCTGCAAAAAGATAAAATACGCTTTTTTAAAATCGAGTCGCGCCAAGGGTCGCATCGGCGGGATAACCGTGAGTATCAACTCCTTTGTCCCCAAACCACATACGCCGTTTCAATGGGCGGCCATGGATGACATCCAGACCCTTAAGCTGAAACTCAAGCATATTCAAAAATGTCTTAAACGCGTCCCAAACGTCCGTGTGCATGCCGACATCCCCCGACGGGCATATGTACAGGCCCTCCTGTCCCGTGGCGATATGCGTGTAGCCGATATACTGGAAGCAGTCCATGCCAATGATGGCAACTGGCCAAAAACCCTTAAGGAATCGGATATTGACACCGACTTCTATGTGCACCGCGAAAGAGATGTCGACGAAATATTCCCCTGGGATTTTATCGATCATGGTATCCAAAAGTCCTATCTTTTGGCGGAATATCGAAAAGCCAAGCGTGGTGACACAACCGCCCCCTGTGATGTGAATACTTGTCGACGTTGTGGCGTTTGTGAGGGGGAATAGAATAAACATAACAGAAGGAATGTCGAACATCGAACGTTCGATGTTCGACGTTCATCTCTATAGTATCTCTGTACAGTATTAGGTGCCCCGCTGGCAGGTTAATCTCTTCACCTGACGACGAGCCAAACCGAATAAAAAACTTGAAAGCCCCGTTGCATTATGGTAGTTCGATCAAGGCTATCGAAAAGCCAAACAGTTGAAAGGACTGGTTTCCTTATGATCTCGAAGAAAAAGATGAAGGTTGTGTATGGTCTCATGGTCTATTTCCTGGTTGTAGGTGTTTTGTGCTATGCCGCCTTTCCTGTTTCAGCACCGGAAGAACCCATGAGAATGATGTTCAAGGTCACGGCCGGCAAAGTTCTTTTTGACCACTACTCGCATACTTCCGAGTCAGCATACGGACTTTCCTGCTGGGACTGCCATCATCACCCTATGGATGATGACGCGGCTCTCGTTGCCTGCGGAGAGTGTCACGCTGCAAATGAAAACGCGACGCAACCTCCCGGCATATGCAGTGATTGCCATGAACCTGATGAAATCGAAGATACACAGATTATGAAACGCCCCGATGCCTTCCATGCAGGATGCATCGAATGCCATCAAGCGTTCGAGGCCGGTCCCATCGAATGTGCATCATGCCACATCATGTAACAAATAAACGGTGGATGCGCTTGTCCGGATGGTTCTTCAACGTCAAGCGGCCAAGGAAAAAGGTACTCATATGATGAAAAGGTCATTTTTTTCTGTAACGGCACCACGTTTTCAGATTGATTCGATGCCGGGTGTGTTCTCTGATTCTATTCGGATTGAGACGCCTCGTCAGATCATGCTTCTGATCGAAGAGCATACCGAGAACGGGCATGAAATGATGATCCAGAAGGGTGACCCCGTCAAAACAGGCCAAAAACTTTCCCTGACACCTGATTCAGAGGCATACACCATATCGACCGTAACCGGCACCATTACCCATATAGAGCCCTTTCCAGGAGAATCCGGAAAGCAGTTTACGGCTGTTTCCGTTGCGGTGTCAAAAAAGCCCGGCCTTGACGAACGATTTGCCGCCTACTGCGACACCCCCTCCCTCGAAGGCGCCATCGATCTGCTGCAGTGCTTACCCGGAAGCCCTGCATTCGAAACCTTTACAGATGCGGACAAGCCAATTAAGACCATTGTCATCAATGCCATGGATCAGGATCTGTTTATCATAACCGCGCAGTACGCCCTGAAGACCTTTTATCATGAACTGACCCAGGGCATCCAACATCTTAAAACCATCACCGGCGTCGAGCATGTGGTTATCGCCGCACCACAGGACGCGATTCAGGGGTATGGTGACATGGGCGCCTCCATCATAAGTATTGGAAAAGGCTATCCTGAAGGATTGCCACATCTTATCGCCCAGAGGGTGGTCGGCCATGAAATCCCTGTCGGAAAAAATTTCCAGGATCTTGGTCTGGCCTTTCTGAATGTGGAAGCAGTCGCTTCGCTGGGTCGCTCTTTCCAGAACAAAAAGATGGCTAATACCAAACAGGTCACCTTTCTGGACAAGAATGGAAATCGCTCGCTGGTATCGGTCACAGTCGGCACACCCCTTCGGGATATTTTCAAGCACTTTCACGTGAATGTGAACGATCAGGACCGGATCATCATCGGCGGCCCGTTAAACGGTTACAGCACCTATACGGATGCGTTTCCCATAAGACCCGATACAGATGCCGTTCTCCTGCAGGATAAGGACGATGTTGCGCTTGTATCGGATTATCCGTGTATCAATTGCGGTGATTGTATTCGCATCTGCCCCGCCAGGGTGCCGGTCAACATGCTGATTCGCTTTCTCGAAGCCGGGGAGTATGAAGAAGCCGCAGAAAGTTACGATCTCTATTCCTGCCTCGAATGTGGGCTCTGCAGTTATGTGTGTGTATCGAAAATACCCATCTTTCAATCTATCAAACTGGCCAAATACGAGCTCGGTCGCGCAGCTACCGGGGAGGCAGCAGATGAATAACCCGAAAAAACTGATCGTATCCCATGCGCCTTTCATCCATATCGGAAGCAGCATACCTCAGATGAGTCTTCATATCATTATAGCAGCGCTACCGGCCGTCATTTTCGGGGGCCTCTTCCGATTCGGCGCTTCCGCCATCGCAGTGGTTAGTTTTTCCATTGCCACAGCCATGTTATGGGAAGTCGGCCTCAATCTTGTCTCCAAAAAACCCGTTTCAGTGGGCGACGGCAACGCTGCTGCCATCGGTCTCGTCTTCGCCATGCTTTTGCCGGCAACAGCACCGTGGTGGTTTGTTCTGACAGGGACATTTATTGCCATCGTGATCGGGAAACAGATTTTTGGCGGCATCGGCAGCAATCCTTTCAATCCTGTGGCTCTGGCCCTTGCCATCTTGATGATCTCCTGGGGTGATTTTCTGGACTTCGATGAAATGTATCGTCATTTTTATTTTGACTTCGCGCCTACATACCCACTAGCAGCAGTGAAACACTTCGGTCTGGGTGCCATAGACTCAGTCAGATTAGGGGATCTGCTTCTCGGACGACAAATCGGCGGTATCGGTGCTACCTGCGGTATCGGCCTCATTCTGGGTGGGGCCTATCTCATGATCAGAGGATTTATCCGCTGGGAGATCGCCCTCTCGTTTCTGGGGGGTGTCTTCATCACCGCCCTTGTATTCAACATCATCGACCCTGCCCGCTTTGCCGACCCCTTTTTTCATCTGTTGACCGGCTATACCCTGGTAGGGGCGTTCTTTCTAGCACCTGAAGACTCTTCCTCACCCGTCAACTTTGTTCCCATGCTCATTTATGGAACGCTTGGCGGTATTATGACAGTTCTGATACGTAATATCGGTGCGTATGTGGATGGTACAGTTCTGGCTGTTCTTGTGATCAATCTGCTCAATCCATTGCTGGATAAAATCCGGCCCAAGGCACTGGGAAAGGTTGAATAGTATGCGTGAAATGATCAAAATGATCGTTGTCCTCACCATTCTTGGGTCCGTATCCGGCGGATTGCTTGCAGCGACCAAAGATTGGACAGGACCAAAAATCGAGTATCAACAGCTCACCTTTGTAAAGGGTCCCGCCATTCAGACCATTCTTGATGGTGCCTCCAACGATCCCATTGTCGATCGCTTCAAGATTGACCATGATGGGAGAGAATCCAATTTTTTTGTGGGAATTTTCAACGGAGAACCCAGTGCCATTGCCTTTGAAGGTGTCGGCAAAGGATTTGGTGGTGACATCGGGCTGATGATGGGCGTCACGCTTGCGGACGATAAAATCATTGGTGTGGGCGTCACGACACACAGTGAAACCCCGGGTATCGGCTCAAAAGCCAAAACCGATCCGTCTTTTACCAACCAGTTCAAAGGCATGCTACTGACCGCAGTTACAGATGTCGATGCCATGAGCGGCGCAACGGTCACATCCAACGGTGTCAACGGTGGTATGGCAGCGGCAAGCCAACTATATCAAAGCTTGAAGCCACAGATTATAGAGCAGCTCAAGGCATTTAAATAGGGAGAACACGATGGCGAAAACGATGGTTCAGGAATTTACCAAAGGCCTTTGGGAGGAGATACCGCCCTTTAGACTGGTTTTGGGATTATGCCCCGTGCTGGCTGTGACCAAGACCGTTGAAAACGGCATCGGTATGGGGGTAGCAACGACATTTGTCCTGGTGGGCTCAAACTTTTTTGTTTCCCTGCTGCGCAAATTTATTCCGGGCAAGGTAAGAATCGCCTGTTTTATCATCATCATCGCGACCTTCGTGACACTGGTTGAACTGCTGATGCAAGCCTTTACCTATCCCTTATTCCTCAAACTGGGCATATTTATACCACTCATCGTGGTCAATTGTATCGTCCTGGGCCGATCCGAAGCCTTTGCCTTTAAAAACGGTGTAGGCAAATCATTGGCTGACGGGCTGGGTATCGGAATCGGGTTTACCCTGGCTCTGGCGGCTTTGGGCGCTGTGAGGGAGCTACTGGGGGCCGGCACCCTGACTTTCTGGGAAACACCGATTCAAATTCTCAGCCCCAATATACACCCCTTTACTTTCATGGTTGAAGCGCCGGGTGCTTTTATCTGCCTGGGACTGATGCTCTGCCTGATGAACCTGGTAGGAAACAAATAGGAGATATAGGATGGCTGATTATATTGTCCTGGCTATAAGTTGTATTCTTATCAACAATATTCTGCTGGCACAGTTTCTGGGAAACTGCCCCTTTTTGGGCACCTCAAAAAAAATGGAGACTGCAGTCGGTATGGCCATGGCAGTTGTTTTTGTACTGGTGATGGCCGGAGTAGGTACGTGGCTCCTCAACACCTTGGTCCTTGAAAAGTTTGGCCTTCAATTTTTACGCACCATCGCCTTTATCCTGGTGATCGCCTCACTGGTCCAGCTTGTGGAAATGTTCTTACGTAAGAGCATCCCGGCCCTCTACGCCGGTCTGGGAATTTTCCTGCCCCTCATCACCACCAACTGTGCGGTCATGGGGGCTTGCCTCATCAATATCAAAGAAGAATACACCTTTTTACAGGCCCTGGTGGCATCATTCAGTTACGCCATCGGCTTTGGGTTGGCGCTCATTCTATTTGCTGGTGTAAGGGAGCGCATACTCCTGGCCAGGGTTCCCAAACCCCTCCAGGATACATCCATTGCCCTCGTCACCGCCGGCGTTCTCTCCCTGACTTTCTTCGCTTTCAAGGGCATGGTATAGTTAGTGTCCGTCCAGAAATAGGGATTTTCTCGTTATGCCAAGGCGGGCGTCAGATTTAACCCGGAGGAATAGCGCGCTATTTTGAGGAGTTAAATCATGGCGCCCAACACCGGCAGGGCGTGAAAAGACCATTTATGGATGGACACTAGTTAGAAAGCTCCGATAAGCTACAAAGAACGAACTTGCTGTCGCGGTTCAAAATCCCCAGAATGGTCCAAGATTCATCGGTTGTGGCAACCTCAAATCCCCTATTATAAATTAAGGAGGATTCCACGATGGGAACCAAGGCATGGCGAACGATCAACGCGTCAGGTAAAAGGCGTGTATTGGTTACCAAAGAACTGCCCGGTCAACGCTGGGTGGACATATTGACGGCTGCAGACTGTCAGGTGGATATTTCGACATCCACGGACGTATTGAGTGCCGACGAGATAAAGACTGCTATGGGGGCACAATGTGACGGGGCCATTGGACAATTGACCGAAGAATGGGGCAACGAACTGTTTACTGCTCTAAAATCCGCCGGGGGTCGTGCGTACAGCAATTATGCCGTTGGATTCAATAACATCGATATAGCCGCGGCCACATATCATGGCATAGCAGCAGGAAACACCCCGGGCGTATTGACCGAGACCACGGCTGAAATGGCCGTGGCATTAACGTTTGCGGCCGCCCGCCGCGTTGGAGAGGGAGAGCGGTTTCTACGCGCCGGTAAATACAAGGGCTGGTTGCCGACCCTCTTTTTAGGTGAACTGTTAGTGGGAAAAACCCTCGGCGTCATCGGCGCCGGTCGCATCGGTGATGCCTATGCCCGCATGATGGTCGAAGGCCACAAGATGAACCTGATTTACCACGATGTCTACCGGAATCAGCCCCTGGAAGATTATATTACAGCTTATGCCGGATTTCTCGAGCAGCATGGACTGCCGCCGGTAAAATTTAAAAAAGCCGATCGGGTCGAAGAACTGCTTGAAGAAGCCGACATTGTCAGTATCCACACGGTTCTGGACGATTCCACACATCATCTTATGGACGCCCGGAATCTGGCATTGATGAAAAAAGGCGCCATTTTGATCAACACCAGCCGTGGACCCGTCATCGATGAATCAGCGCTGGTTGCCCACTGCCGGGAGCATCCGGATTTTAGAGCCGGTCTGGATGTTTTTGAAGACGAACCGGAGATGAAAACAGGTCTTGTGGACCTGGACAACGTGGTCATCGTCCCCCATATCGCATCAGCTACCAGCTGGACCCGACAGGGCATGGCCACGCTGGCAGCTGCCAATGTGGCGGCTATTTTGCATAACTATCCGGTTTGGCACAAGAAAGATATAACACCCTTTTTGGATGGCGATACGCCCCGGGCCGCTCCCAGCATATTGAATGCCAAAGAGCTTGGCATCGAAATCAATATGGAATAGTTACCATCCTCCCAACTTTCGACAACCGTCGAATATTGAAAAACCTTGCAGCAAACCACGGGAAACACGCTTGCTTTAGCTGCTCAAGTCTTCTCATCGTTAGCAGCTGCTGAAAGTGCCAACTTCGTCAGGTTGTAGTTACAGGCCGGCAGGTAATCAGGATGATCCCGGTGATCACCAGGGCGCCACCCATAAACTGGGTGTATGAAAGCCGTTCGCCCAGCAAAAGAGCCGCAAGGGCAATGGTATATACCGGTTCCGCATTCAATAGAATAGACGCCCTGACAGGGCCTATGATTTTGAGCCCTGAAAAGAAGGTAATATAACCGACTGCGATGGACAGCCCGGAGCCTACCAGCTTGAGCGCCCCGCTCAAGCCGATGGCGCCCGACGGACCACCCATGACAATAAGGAACAGCCCGAACAGCAGTGTACCGCTGAAAAGGCTGTGCAGGTTGACCATCTGAGGCGAAGCCGTCCGTATGGTAAGGCTGCTGCCCGTGACAAACGCTGCCATGCCGATGGCGGCTGTAAAAGCCAACAGAATCCCGCGAATGGGCAACGAAGCCGTGGGCTTTACTCCCATGATTAGGATCAAACCGATAAAAGCCACGCAAATGGCCGTAAGACGCAGGGTGGTTATGGGCTCATTTTCGGTGAACCTGGATACTATTATGATAAAAAATGGCCCGGTGTAAAAAATGAGAACAGCCAGGCTTACGGGTATGTATTGGGTTGCGCCCAGATATCCGGCGCCCATTAAAAATACGGCCACGCCCAGGGCAAGTGCCGCATAACGATCACGCAACATCATCTTCTGGGATCTACCGGTTGCCGTATGCCATGCCCACAGTAGCACCGTAGCCAAAAAAAAACGCACGGCATTTGATGTATTGACATCGATCCCATTCCTGGTGGCCATGTTGGCCATGAGGAGACTGCCCGTAAATCCCAATCCGGAAATCAGCAGCAGGCCTATACCAAGAAACACAGATCCCTTTTTAGATGTGGAAATCATGTAAATTTTTAATGTAGGTTTAATGGGTTTATATAAGATCACAAAAGCAAACAGCAATCGGGCAATCGATTGCAGGTGTCCTGCCCCCTTTGCGTCGAATCAGCTGTCATCTGGTTGACTACTGTCTCCTGCATCCTTCGACAAACCGTCCATGAGTATTTGCATGTCGCTCGGAATGGGTGCGGCAAATGACATAAACCGCCGCTCAACCGGATGGGTAAAGCTTAGCTGCCTGGCATGCAGCATCTGTCTCTTGGCCGACCTCAACAATGCTTCCAGGGAGGTATTGCTGCCCTTCTTTTTACCGACCTTTCCACCGGTATAGACGACATCACCAATAATAGGATGATGCATGGATGTACAATGCACACGGATCTGATGTGTTCGGCCTGTTTTCAATTCCAACTCCAACAGCGTTGCCGCTACATAGCGAATCTTCACGCGCCAGATGGTCTTGGCTTCACGCCCTTTCGAACTGATGGTGGACATCTTTTTCCGGTCTGTGGGGTGCCGGCCGATGGGGAGTGAAATAATGCCGGAATCAGGTCTTGAAACACCATGAACCAGGGCCAGATAGGTTTTTTGAACCTGCCGTTCTTTGAACTGTCGGCTCAGGTTTTCGAGAATAAGCCGGGTTTTTGCCACCACCATGGCTCCCGTAGTGTCTTTATCGAGCCGGTGAACGATCCCGGGCCTCTGTTCTGCGTTGATACCGCCAAGTTCGGGGCAATGGTACAGAAGTCCATTGACCAGGGTGCCGGTATCATTCCCGGGCGCTGGATGAACCACCAGACCGGCCGGCTTATTTATGACGAGGAGGTGCCTGTCTTCAAACAGAATGTTCAGGGGTATGTCTTCCGGTTGCAGGGAAGTGGGCTCATACACCGGGATGCAGCCTTGAATTGTTTCTCCGGGTTTGACCCGGTAACTGGGCTTCTTTGTTTTGTTTTGAATCGTGATATGGCCGCCCTGAATAAGCGCAGCGGCATGGGATCTGGAACAATCTGATCGATAGAAGGAAACAATTCTGTCAAACCGTTGGCCGGAATCGGAGGAGCCGACTTTAATGACGAATTCACCTGGAGGGGACATCATATGGATGGGAATTACTTTTCTTCAGGTACGAATAGAGATTCTATTTCGGAGACAATGGCTTCTTCTTTTGTGTTTCTGGCCGTGGACAGTTCCTTGACTAGAAGGCCCTGGGCTGTATCGTACAGCTTTCTTTCACCAAAAGAGAGATCTTTTGTCAGACGCAGTATGGAGAGATCCCGAAACACTTCCGCAACTTCATACAGAGAGCCTGTCTTGATTTTATCCATATATTCCCGATATCTGCGATTCCAGGTCTGGTTATCGATAGTGGATTCCTGTCTGGATTTCATGACATCGATGATCTTGGGAATTTCCTTCTCGCTGATCACTTCACGCAAGCCCACAGAAACAACATTCCAGGTGGGAATCATGATCACCATGCCATTCTCGATGATCTTCATGATATAAAAGTCGTGGGTTTCCCCATTGACAACACGGCTTTCGATGGCTTCGATCTTGCCGACACCATGTGCTGGATAAACGGCCAGATCACCCACCTCGAATGTTCGCGCAGGCACATCGCTTTTTATATCGGTTTCATTCTCGGGTTTATTTGACATTTTCGCACCAAAAACAGTTGAAACACGTGGATCAAACTTACTAATACGAAAGGGAAATATAACACTCTTGAATCAAACAATCAACGAAAAAAAGGATTGGCGCATCTCTGCACCAATCCTTTTCTAAATACAACGCTTGGATCGTGTCAAATTACATCAGGAATGGTACCATCAGCAGCGCCACCACGTTCAGAATCTTGATCATGGGGTTGATTGCAGGTCCCGCGGTATCCTTGTAAGGATCGCCAACGGTATCACCGGTAACGGCAGCTTTATGTGCGTCACTCCCCTTACCACCCAGGTGACCGTCCTCAATATATTTTTTGGCATTATCCCAGGCAGCGCCACCCGCGGTCATGGAGAGGGCCACAAAGACACCTGTGACAATACTACCGATCAAAAGACCACCCAGGGCAACAGGCCCTAAGATGAAACCAACGATAATTGGCGCGAACACCGGCAGAAGCGCCGGCACGATCATTTCTTTCAATGCAAACTTTGTCACGATATCGACACATGCGCCATAATCGGGTTTGGCCGTACCTTCCATGATGCCCGGTATGTCTCGGAATTGACGTCGAACTTCGTCAACCACAGCACCACCGGCATTCCCCACCGCTTTCATGGCAATGGAAGCAAAGAGGTATGGGAGCAGCCCGCCGATAAACAGACCTATAATGACATTGACATCGCTCAGGTCGAATTTAATAGCCTCGCCGCCATGCATGGTAAATTCCTGTACATAGGCTGCAAAAAGAACCAGTGCCGCCAGGGCTGCTGAACCAATGGCGTATCCCTTGGTAACAGCCTTGGTGGTGTTACCCACCGCATCCAGGGGATCGGTTACGGCGCGGACACTTTCGTCCATATCGGCCATTTCAGCGATCCCGCCGGCATTGTCGGTAATGGGGCCATAAGCGTCAATGGCAATGACCATACCGGTCATGGAGAGCATGGACATGGCTGCCATGGCAATACCGTAAAGTCCGGCAAAGTTATAGGACAACCAGATGGCCAGACATATGGCCAGAACCGGTGCTGCTGTAGCCTGCATGCTGACTGCCAGACCGGAAATAATATTGGTACCGTGTCCGGTGGTAGAGGCTTCTGCAATGGCTTTTACCGGGCCGTATAAACCGGTATAATACTCGGTAATGATGACGATGACGACGGTAAGAACCAGTCCGACCAGGGTACAGTAATAGATGGACATGGTCGAAAGTTCACCAACCCCCACGAACAACTTGGTTGTCGCATAGTAGAAGGCGATGGCAGCAATAATGGCGGCCCCGAACATGCCTTTGTAGAGAGCGCCCATGATGTATTCGCTCTTGCCGAGTTTTACAAAGAAAATCGCTATGATGGATGCAATGATCGATATGGCGCCCAGCACCAGCGGAAACTCTGTGGCAATCGGAATATTCGGAAAAAGCAGATGCCCGATGAGCATGGCGGCAACGGCTGTAACCGCATAGGTTTCAAAAAGATCGGCGGCCATACCAGCGCAATCGCCTACATTGTCGCCCACATTGTCGGCAATGGTTGCCGGATTTCTGGGATCATCCTCGGGAATGCCTGCTTCGACCTTACCCACGAGGTCGGCGCCCACATCGGCACCCTTGGTAAAGATACCACCGCCCAGGCGGGCAAAGATAGAAATCAGGCTGCCGCCGAATCCGAGGGCAACCAGGGCAATGACATCATGGGTGAAGTGATAATAACCGGCGGTGACGGTTAGGGCCAGACCGGCAACGATCATTCCGGTTACGGCACCACCGCGGAATGCCATGGCAAGACCGGCTGCCATGCCCTTCTTGGCGGCCTCTGCCGTTCGAACATTCGCGAGAACAGACACGCGCATGCCGATATATCCGGCAGCAAATGAAGCCACAGCTCCCACCAGGAAGCCGATGGCGGTTTTAGCGCCGATGGCGAAAAAGATCACGATAAAAATGACGATCCCGGCAATACCCATGCTTTTCATCTGACGATTCAGATAGGCAATAGCACCTTCCTTGATGGCCAAGGCTATCTCCTGCATCTTCTCGTCACCCGCAGGAGCGCTCTTGACGACCGCAGCAAGAATAATAGAAAACAATACGCCGACCACACCGACCAGCGCACAAATCAACGGTAAATTGTTCATTACAACGTCCATTCTTTCCTCCATGTAGTGTTTAACTTGAGGGTTGAATTGTTCTCTCGTTAAATCGATTCATACCTTCCTTTGTGCCTTCACAAAGGATTGTTACAGCAGCATCCCGAGAACGTGCGACAATCTGTTCCAATAATTTTTTTTCATCAGATCGGAACCGCCCCAAAACATGGCCGGTCACATTGCTTTCATTCTCAGAACGCCCGATACCCACACGAAGACGGGTAAAATTGTCGTCTCCCAGTGTATCGATAATAGACCTCACTCCATTATGCCCTCCATGCCCTCCTTTCGCTTTTATTTTTATCCTGCCATAAACTAGGTCAATGTCGTCATGAATAACCAACATATTCCTGTGTGATATTTCAAAATAGTCCATGAACCGGCAAATGGGAATGCCGCTTCTGTTCATATAGGACTGGGGCTTGATGAGGACGACCTCCTCACCCTTTACAGAACCCCGACCATAGAACGCATCGAATTTTCGTCTGTCAAGCGGAATCGAATATTCAGATGACAGGGCATCGATCACAAAGAAACCCACATTGTGACGGGTTCCACCATAGTTGTCACCGGGGTTCCCCAACCCTGCAACAACATGTAGTGTCCTGTCAGACATTTATTCGGCGCTGCCAGGCTCTTCCTCGCCCTCAGCTGTTTCCGCTTCGGTTTCTTCCCCTTCTTCTCCTTCTTCTACCACTTCTTCTTCTACTTCTTCGGCTTTCGGACTCAAGACCGTTACAAGTGTAAAGTTGGACTCGTCAACCAGTTCAAATGACTCATCGATGGAGACGGCATCGATATGCTTGGAGTCTCCGATATTCATATCGGTGACATCCACCTCTAGTGACTCTGGAATGTTGTTCGGAAAGCAGAAGATTTCCACTTCATGTCGAACAAGCTGAAGCACGCCACCTTCCTCGACACCGGCTGCCTGGCCTGTGGTCACAACCGGGATACTGATTTTAATCTTTTGATCCATGGCCACTTCATAAAAATCCACATGCAGCAGATTGCCGGATATCGGTTGTGTTTGCAACTCCTTGATCATGGCCGTCCTTGACTGCTGCTTCCCATTCTGGATCAGCAGATTGAGCAGAACCTGTCCGATATTGGATGTTACCAAGATGGTTTCGAGCTCTTTTGTCATTACCGAGAGCATGACCGGTTCTGCCTTGGGCCCATAGAGTATGGCAGGAATCATACCTTCCCGCCGGAGTTCTCTTGCGGCACCATCCCCCACTGTTTTTCGTACAGTTACCTTCAATTCAATCTTTTCCAAGAAATATCCTCCTTTTATACAAACAAAGATGTTACGGAATCGCCTGTGAAGCTTCGAATAATCGCTTCCCCTACGATTTCAGAAATAGTCAATATTTTCAATTTATCGCAGTTTTCCGCTTTGCCACTCAAGGGAATCGTGTCTGTCGCAACGAGACTCTTGAGCGATGATGCATTGATCCTGTCTATGGCCGGGCCGGAAAGTACCGGGTGTGCACAACATGCGTGAACTTCCTGGGCGCCCTCTCTAATGATAGCTTCGGCCGCTTGCGTCAACGTGCCTGCCGTATCCACCATATCATCCAAGATAATCGCGACTTTGCCTTCCACGTTTCCGATTACAGCCATAGCTTTGGCAACGTTGGGCGCTGTCCGTCTTTTATCAATGATAGCGAGATCAGCCGTCAGGCGCTTTGCAAATGCCCGGGCTCTTTCAACGCCACCGGCATCCGGAGAGACGACCACCAGATTGTCATTGAAATTTTTTTTTATATAGTTGATCAATACGGGCGCGGCAAAAAGATTGTCCACGGGAATGCTGAAAAATCCCTGGATCTGCCCCGCGTGTAAATCCATCGTGATCACCCTGCTCGCACCAGCGGTTTCGATGAGATCCGCCACGAGCTTGGCACTGATAGGTACACGTGGGGCGACCTTTTTATCCTGCCGGGCATACCCGAAGTAGGGGATGACCGCACCAATTCGAAGCGCCGATGAGCGCTTTAACGCATCCAGCATCATCAGCAACTCAACCAAATTGTCATTGACTGGACGGCATGTGGATTGAACGACATAGACGGTTTTTCCCCGCACGTTCTCATCGATCTCAATCTGTACTTCGCCGTCACTGAACGTCGCGACTTTGGCACCACCCAATGGCATCTGAAGATAGTCGCAAATCCGTTTTGCCAGTACCGGGTTCGAATTGCCCGAAAATATCAGAGGTTCTGTCATGGTTCTCCTGAAATCTGAGACTTCAATATGGATCTCAATCTTTTACCTTTCGGTTTTTCGTAACTTCCTTAGCCGGATTTGAACGATTCCGCGTCATGGCTGGGGCGGGAGGATTCGAACCTCCGAATGCAGGAACCAAAGTCCTGTGTCTTACCGCTTGACGACGCCCCATCACTATCTTCAACCTGAATTGAGTGATTTTTATCTCGATCTGCACCGACCTCTTACGGATCGAGGGTTCGCAAAAAGCCTCGACAGATCCACGGGTATGCCTGTGTTTTTTGCGAACCCTTCTCCATCAAGATTTCGGCACACCTCTTCGGAAAAAATCGCTCAGTTCAGGTTCATATCAAGGTCTCAGCCACAAACAGCTGCCACCGATGATGTTCTGACAACAGTTCGCACGCACGTCTGGCTTTGCGTAAATCCGAATAGATTCCGAAAACCGCCGGGCCACTGCCTGACATCAATGCGCCATGGGCCCCCAGTTGTAGCAGTTGTCTTTTAATATCCGATATGACGGGATATTTCGGAATTGCCACTGTCTCGAGATCATTACACAAATATTGATCGACATTGAATGCCGACTTGTCAGAAAAGAAATTTTTAAGTTTTTTTCCACACTTTGTCAATCCTAAATTCAGTTTTTTATATACGGCTGCCGTGGAAACAGGAATATCCGGACACGCCACCACAATCGGCAAGACCTGTAGTCCACTGTAGACCTTGAGGCTCTCTCCGATTCCAGTTGCCACAGCGGGCTTTTCCTGAAGAAAAAAAGGCACATCAGCACCTATGGCAAGCCCCATACGGTTCATTTCCACTACCGAAAAAGGCCATCCATGATATTGATTGAGTTGTAGCAACGTCCGTCCCGCATTGCTGCTCCCGCCGCCCAGCCCTGCCGCCACAGGGATATGCTTTTCTATAAAAATGGACACCCCGCCAGATCCGATGGCTGCCCCCGGTACTGCCGACAACCTATCATAAAACAGGCTTGCAGCCTTGAATGCCAGATTGGCCTCATTGTCCGGCACGTTTGGACTACCGCATCGAACAGAAACTCCCGGCGCTTCAAAATCAAATGTCATCACATCATACAGACTGATACAACTCATGAGGGTCACGAGTTCATGATACCCGTCAGGCCGTTTACCCGTGACGTGAAGAAACAAATTAATTTTTGCGGGTGAAAGAATCTTCATTTATGGGCCAAAAGCTTATAGCTAAATCCAATTTTCTTATAGGGGTTGTCGGAAAAACGTTCCGATTGAGGACCGTTTTTCTGCTACAAACCCTTATGCCGCCATCCTATTTTCGGAACATTATTATGACAAGCGGTATA
>RCNG010000747.1_pt1 | contig 15382 bp, 13 predicted proteins | sample 2041371 | NCBI WGS metagenome assembly RCNG01 (sample SAMN09708227, study PRJNA481090) | Marine sediment metagenome, whole genome shotgun sequencing project. | biome: marine sediment; feature: ocean; material: sediment; isolation source: Sewage treatment plant 1 marine sediment (STP1) ... | reverse complement strand
CCAGTGACCACATGGTCAAACAGGTCAACAGCACGGTGGCCACCAGGCCCCAACGGCGCGGTAGACCGGCAAGCCCCCAGGCCGTCAAACACAATACCCAGGGGAACACCATGGCCACGTAGCGGGGGTTCCAGGGTTTGACGTTTCGCACGGCCAGAAATGTCAGAATCAGGATGGGAACCACGATCCATACCAGCAAAGCCCCGCGTTTTCGTCCCACCCGGAAAATGCCGGCCAGCAAGCCCACTCCCACCGGCAAGGCGCCCAAAAGAAGCCAAGGCCAGGCGTCGCGCATGATGGCCAACCGATTCGGTTGGTGGAGTTCCCGCAATGAGGGCCCCAGGCTGTATCCGTAAAAGAAAGTTTCCAAGGTATAGGGCCAGGCCAGAAGCGAAAAAGTGGTCTCACCGCGTAGGGCGACTCCGGTGCCGCTGCCGGGAAGAATTCGGTCGACGGCCCAGATGCCCGACGCTTTAAACAGCCAGGGGGATACCAGAACCAGACCGGCGCCGAAAGCCAATCCCCACAAGCCCCAGCGGCGGCCGCTGCCGGGGAATTGAAATACAAGGACCCCCAAGCCCATGGCGGCCCACAGGAACATGCCCCCCAGGTTGCTCCACACCGCGCCGGCACAAGCCAACGCAAAAAGAACCGCCTGCCCCACGCCGGAGTTTTTACGGGCCACCGAAACGATGGCCAGGCCCATGAGCACAGAAAACATCATCAGGAAGGCATACCCACGACCCTCCTGGCTGTACCACACATGAAAAGGATTCAGGGCCAGCAACAGGACAGCCAGGCGGGCGGCCCGCCCGCCTCCCAGTCGGGAAACGAAAACACCGAAAAGCGGGATGGTGGCTATTCCCGCGAGGACCGACGGCAAGCGCAACATGAGGGCACTGTCCTGCAGACGCAACAGGGGCCAGGTTATGGCCATGTACAATGGTCCCTGGATGGAGTCGAAAATCTGCTCGAAAAAACCCGCCTGAATGCCGGGCCGGATCATCAGCCAGGTGAGCATCTCATCCACCCAGAGGGACTGGCCGGTGAGCTGGTACAATCGCAATACGGCGCCCAGCACCGTGGCCATGACCAGAAATCCGGGAGAAATTCCAGACGCAATTGCGTTGTTGCCGGCTACCCAATCGGCGGGGGGAACCAGGGATCCGGTCCGGGTGGTTTGGTTCATCGCTGGCGGCTTTCGGGGTTCTGGAAAATCATTTGCCCATGGCTCTCAGAGGAACACCGGGCTGATATTCCTTTAATTCCACATCGATCGAGCCGACCGGAACCTTGGTCTTGATCATGACCGGCACCCGGTTGGCGTCATCGGTAATGTATAGCGTCAGTTTCCCTTCATGTTTGAAAAGACCCTCACCCACGAGAACGGGTTCCACGACGAAACAGTCAAACGTTCCGGCTTCCACTTTCACCCTTTCCTTACCATGAATGATGACCTCGAGCTCGTAGGTGCGGCGCGAGGTATGGGCGGGAACCCGATAGGTGTTACCGGGTGTCAGGTCCAGATTGCGCACGTAGAAAAACGCGGATAAAACATCCTGCACACCGGTGGTAATGGGATAGGTCTCCCCGTTGGAATATCGTGCTTCCTCGGCCAGATGATCGAAGTCGACCTCCACGGTTTTCTTGTAGTCCCCTTCGCGAAGCCGCTTGTGGAAATAATGGCTGTAAAGGGTTTCCACATCGATGTAGCTGGTGATCTTGTCGCGCACCTTGTAAATCGAGGAGAAAAACCGGTTGCTGTTGGCCTTGCTCTGAATGTGGTAACAAGTATGCCCTTTGTACTCGGTCGTCCCGAGCACTTCGAGAATCCCTTCACCGGCGCTGATGGGACCGTAACCGATGTTGAAAACCATCCGCTCTCCGGGTCCGAACACGGTGGGTGCGATTTCGAGGGGGGATTCCTCCTGACCTCGGGCCGGAACCGGAGGCCACCACAGCAGGAAGAGAACCATGAACCCGGAAAGGATAAAAAGAGGGCCTGGGACATCAAAGTCCTTGGGCAAAGATTTCGCCAAGAGTCGCAAGGGAACGCCTTTCAATGGGGGCCGCGGTCGAGTAACCGATCCACGGCCTGCAAAACAACGCCAGGTTCAAGATCCACCATACATGGATGACCTGGTATGGGGCAATCAGTCAGGTCGCAGGGTGAACAATCCACGCCTGTTCTCACGGAAACATGCCAGGGGGCCCCGGGGTTCCATCCAACTGGGTCGGTGGGACCGAACAGGGTGACCGTGGGCACGGCCAAACTGGCTGCCAGATGGCGGGGGCCGCAGTCCGTGCCTACAAAAACCTGAGCCTGGCCGATAAGGTGCGCCAATTCCAACAGGGTCGTCGGAGGGGCAAATGCCTCGGCGGGCAACAGCTCTCTCAGCCGGGTTTCCAATTTTTCATCTCCGGGACCGGTGACCATCACGGGATGATATCCCCTTTCCCGCAAGGCCAGGAAAAGTTCGGCTGTATGTTTGGCGGGCCAGGCCTTGGCGCTCCAGGTCGCGCTCATCATCATGACCACCACGGGCCGGTTGGCACCAAACCAGTGACTCCACCAGTTCCGGAACTTGTCACTGAAGGCCGCCAGAGTTTCCTCATCGGAGTTCGCCGTGGCGAAGCCGTCCCGCCACGGGCCGGGATTGAGACCCAGGCTCCGCAAAGGATCCAGAAAGGCCTCTCCTGCAAATCCACGCAGCTTTCTTTCACCCAGGAGGTTTCGTGGCACCTTGACGTTGTAGGCCCAGCGTCGGCGGGGAAGATCATATCCAACCCGAACCGCAGCTCCGGTCAGGATCGTCCAAATGGCCGTTCGTGGGCTACCGAGCCAATCGATGACCAGGTCGTACCTGCCGCCGCGTAAAACCCCCAACCAGGATTTACCGGCGGCGGGGGGCCAGGACAGAATCCGCAATCGGCCGGCCTCGGCGGAACGTCCGGCCAATCCCTCCACCAAGGGGGCGAAGGAGCGGTCAATGACCAGGTCGACCGTGGCGTCCGGCCAGGCCCGAACCACTTCCAGCACCGCCCTCATGGTCACCAGGGCATCCCCCAGCGCTTTGCGCCGTATCAGGAGGATTCTCTGAAAGGTTGGGGGCCTTGTCACGATCGCCCTTCCTCGGTCCGCTGAGTCCCGTCCAACAGGGCGCGTAATTCTTCCCAGACCACGGTCGGTTTCAGGTCAGGAAGGCAAACAAAAGCAGGGCACACATGCAAATCGCAGGGGTGGCAATGGGGCGCCCGGGCCAGAACCCGGAATGGTCCCGAACCGGTGTAGGGAAACCAGATGTCCGGATCGGTGGGACCAAACAGGGCCAACGTGGGAACATTCAGGCCGACGGCCGCATGCATGACGCCCCCATCGACCGTCACCAAGGCCCGTGCGCCGCGGGTCAGAGTCAGCGCCTCCGGCAATGGCATGGCAGGCAGCAGCCCTCCCCTTGGCGGGGGAATCCGCCCCGCCAATTCCCTCCAGGCTTCTTCCCGGCCGGGGGCGACCATCACCACCAGAGGAAAGTCCGTACGTTCCAGAAGGATGTCGATCAATTCACCCCAACGGCGGGCGGGCCATTCCTTGCTAGGCCAGGTGGCGCTGGGCGCCAGCAGGATATAGGATTTCCGGTCGCCGATTCCCAAACCGGCCAGCCTTGGCGCCACCGATGACTCATCCCCGGACAAGAACAAGGTGGGTTTCAATTCACCTGAGTCGAATTGTCGGGACAGCCAGGAAACAAAACCCAGACCGGATTCCACCTGGGTCAAAGGGGCCAACCGACACAAGTGCTCCCCCAACCCGCCGGGTGCGAGGCGATGGAAATCGGGATGCTGTGAGTCCACCTCACTTTTCAACACCCGCTGGCTGAAAAGCCGACCCCGCATTTTACGCGTGCCGCCAATACGTTGGGGAATGCCCGCCAGCTTCAACAACCAGGCGCTACGCGGGTTGAAAAATAGATCAACGGCAAGGTCGTAGCGGGCCTTACGCAAATCCCCGATGGTCTGCAGGGTCGAACGGGCGGCCTCAGAGCGAACCGTGCGGGCGGCCCTTGTCTTGGCGTCCTTACCGCCTCTTTGGGTTCGTAATCTGTGGAGCCGGTCGATTCCCGGATGCCCTTCCAGAACGGAGGCATGCTCTTCCTCGCATAGATAGCCGACGTTCAGGTCCGGGTCTCCCCGTTTCAGCGCTTCGATCAGTACGGTGGACATCACGATATCCCCGAGATAACGCAATCGGGTAAGAAGCACCGAACCGATGGGTTTGCCGTTCAGAGCCCAACTCACCGCTCGGGATCCTTCGCCGGTTCATCAGCTTCGGCCTGAACGTCGATCTGAACAATAGCGGCAAAGGCTGCGGGTAAATCCGCCGCCACCAGGACCAACGGGTCCTTTTCCCAGAGCCGGGCTACAACACCCTCCTGGGCGGCGCCATACCCCGTCCTGACCAGTACCGCGCCCATCCCGCCATTGCGGCCCAGGGCCACGTCGCTGGCCTTGTCACCCACAACCCAGCTCCGGCGGGCGTCCCAGCGACATGTTTCGGCGGCTTCATCGAGCAGACCAGTGGCGGGTTTCCGGCAGCTGCATCCTTCCTGCGGGGCATGGGGACAGTAGTAGAACCCGTCGAAGCCAGCGCCCTGCTCAGCCAAAATTTCATCGATCCGGATCATGACGCGGTTAAATTCATCCAAGGAAAAACGACCTCGACCCAGGCCTGATTGGTTGGAAACTCCGATGATCAAAAACCCGGCGGCCGCGGCGGACCTCATGGTCTCGGCGGCCCCGGGCACCAGTTCGACCATGTCCGGGTCTCTCAAGTAATCGCGCTCGATGACCACCACGCCGTCCCGGTCCAGGAAAAGAGCGCCACCGGTGTGGTTGAGCAATGACGGACGGCAGGATTTCCAGACGGCCATCAGGTTCCCTCTCCTTTCAGCCGGGCACCGCCGACAAGTTCCTTCACCGCGGCCAGCACCGTTTCACCGGTTAATGAATCCAGACAGAATTCTGACTGGTTGCAGGTTTTCCGGTAACAAGGGCGGCAGGAAAATCCCTCCGGATAGATGGCCCTGGATTGACGCCCCAGCGGAGCCGTCCAGTCGGGATTGGAAGAACCGAAAATACCGACCGTCGGGCGATCCAGGGCGGCGGCCAGATGCATGAGTCCACTGTCATTGCCAATGAAGGCGGCCGATGCCTTGAGCACCCGCGCCGCAGCCGGCAGGTCGGTTTGGCCGGTCAGGTCCACCACTGCAGCTCCAGCTTCGATTTCGGTGCTCCAATGGTCCTTGAATCGCTCGCGCAAGCCGGCGACAAAACCCCTCGCCGCCTCATCCCCCAGCAGAACGACCCGGACCTTCTCTCCATCGATAGCCAATTCCAGAAAATCACCCAGGCGAGACAAGGGCCAGGTTTTGGCTTCGCCGAAGGTCGTGCCGGGGGCCACGGCCCAGACATCCGGTCCGGTGCCCAGGCCCGCCGGCGGCAGGGAAGCCAAACCAGGCAAGCAGGTGGACCATTCATTTTCACCACCGATCGGCGGCTTCACGCCAACCGACTCCAGCCAGGCGCGGCCCAGGGCCATCATCTCCAGGGAATAGTGCTGGCGGCCCCGGATCAAAGGGTCCAGTCCAACTGTCAGCAAGGCCGATCGGCCATCGGTCCGATACCCCACACGACCGGGAATCCGGGCCAACCAGGCGGCCAGGCCGGTGCGGAGCGAAGGGGGTCCCAGAATGGCGGTATCGAAATGGAGCCGGCGTAATTGAGATGCCAGACGGAAGATGCCCCCCACTCCCTGGTGCCTGCCTCCGCGTCCCCAAAGAACCAGGGCGTCGAGGCGCGGGTCATCACGAAACAAGTCGGCCCAGGCGGGTCGCACCCCCAGATGAATGGCCACCGGTCGGCCGATCATTTCGGCCAGGGCCGGGCGGTATTTGTCGAGAAAAGACAAAAGAGGTGTGAGCATGACCACGTCGCCCAGCCAGTTGGGCGCCATGACCAGCAGTCGAAAAGGGGAAACAATTCCCGGGGAACTATTCATGACTGGGTGGATCACCCGCAGCAGTCGCGGAATCCGGCCCGTCGCCGGGAAGCGGCGTGGTGATCACCGTGGAGGCGGTACTGGTGCGACCCTGGGTCACGGCCTCGACGGCTTCCATCAGGGTTTCGATATCGACCTTCTCCCCCTTGGTCACCTGGATGACCCGAGCACGCGGGCGGCCCCGCGGCATCCACTGGGGGCCGTCTGCCTTGGAAAACAGGCCGATCGCGGGCACACCCTGGGCCACGGCGAAGTGGAAAAAATCCGTGTTGCCGGAAACGAAAAGATCGCACTGGGCCAAAAGCAGGATCATTTCCAGCAGCGTGTCCCGCTGCAGGCCGACGGGAATCTCGGAAATCCTGGTCTCAAATTTCTTCAACCTACTGTTGCCCTCCGGGTCACCCAGGGGGAGGATTTTACACACCAGCTGGCTGGAAAGCTGTCGGACAAGAAACTGGATGTTGTCCAGGGCGAAGGCATGGCCACACTTGCCGAGCCCGGGGTCCACACCGATGAGCATCTGATCGGGATTGGGTTTGTGAAAATGGACCTGCTGAGCCATCTGCCGCAGTTTTTCCAGGGGCAGAGGCCAGCGGGGAATCAAATCCTCGGGGTCGAAGCCGAGGAAGGGTGCAGCGGTCTTCAGACGGTCCCCCAGATAACCGTCGTCGCGGTCGCCCAGACGGATTTCGAAATTCACCCCCGGCCAGGCGTCTTTGTGGGAAGGCCCGAAACGCAAGGAAGCGCCGCTGGCCAGGGCCGCCAGCTCCAGCCGGGGCTGGGGGGCAAAGGACATGATCATCGCCATGTCGTAGTTGCCGGCTCCCAGTTTTCTCAACAGGGAGCTGAAGGCCGGACGCCAGGGGTTGAGCTGCCCCTCCTTGTAGATCAGGCACTGGCGAGCCAGACCGCTGGGAATCACCAGGGCCGCGTGCTTTTCCGGAACCAGAAAATCCATCTTGGAGCCCGGATAGCGGTGGCGAATGGCGGTCAACAGAGGCACATGGAACAGGAAGTCGCTCAGGTCACCGCAACCAATGCACAGGATCCGCGAAGTATCCGACAACGCCCTTGGAAGGGTGAACGAAGCCGCCTTTCCCTTGTTGAAGAAAGGCCGCATCAGAGTGCTGATGATCTTGTGCTCGGCCAAATAATGCCTCACTGGTCTTGAGCGGGTACCGCGCGCAGGACGTCACTGTCGCCGGGTTCAGTCAAGGATATCCGGAAAAATGGTGTCCCACACCTCGTCCACATGAGCGACGGGAACAAACTCGATCGCTTCCCTCACCTCATCGGGAATACTATCCAGGTCGGACTCGTTGGCCTTGGGAATGATGATCTGGCGGATCCCCACCCGGTGGGCAGCCAGGACCTTATCCAGCAAACCGCCAATGGGCAAAACTTTTCCGGTCAGGGTGATCTCCCCCGTCATGGCGGTCCGACGGCTCAGGGGTTTGTCCACCAACAGGGACAACAATACGGAGGCCATGGCAATACCGGCGCTGGGCCCATCCTTGGGAACGGCTCCGGCCGGCAGGTGGATGTGGACATCCCGCTCGCTGAAAAATTCCGAAAATTCCGGCCGATCCCCGAAGCGGTTGCGCAGGTAACTGTAGGCGGCGCTGGCCGATTCCTGCATCACGCTGCCAACCTGTCCGGTCAGGCGCAGCTGGCCGCGACCACCGGGCAAGGACAATCCCTCAATGTAGAGTATCCGGCCCCCGACCTGTGTCCAGGCCAGACCCGTCACCACCCCAACCTTCAGGCGTGCGCGAAGGCGGTCCCCGGTATAGCTGGGCGCCCCCAGATATTCCTCCAGGTTGTTGGCCCCGATGACCTGACGCTTCTTTTTCCCCTTGGCCACATCGGTGGCGACCTTGCGGCAGACGGAGCCAATTTCCCGTTCCAGGTTCCGAACTCCAGCCTCCCGCGTGTGGTCCTCCACGATCCGCATCAGACCGGCATCGGTGAAACGGATGTATTTGCCGGTCAGTCCCTTGGCCTCGATCTGCCGGGGCATGAGATACCGCTTGGCGATCTGCAGCTTTTCCAGATTGGTGTAACCCGGTAGATGGATGACCTCCATTCGATCCAGCAGGGGCCGCGGGATAGTGTCGAGCATGTTGGCCGTGGTGATGAACATGACCTTCGACAGGTCGAATTCCAGGTTCAGGTAGTGGTCGGTGAAGTCTGAATTCTGCTCGGGGTCCAGAACCTCCAGCAGGGCGCTGGCCGGATCCCCGCGGAAATCATTGCCCAGCTTGTCGATTTCATCCAGCATGAACACCGGATTGTTGGTGCCGCACTCCTTGATGCCGTTGATGATGCGCCCGGGCATCGATCCCACGTAGGTGCGTCGGTGTCCGCGAATTTCGGCTTCATCCCGCATGCCACCCAGGGAGAAGCGGAAAAATTTCCGCCCCACCGCTTCGGCTATGCTGCGACCCAAAGAGGTTTTACCGACCCCAGGAGGCCCGGCCAAACACAGGATCGGTCCCCGGTGATCGGCCTTCAGCTTGCGGACGGCAAGGTACTGGATGATCCGCTCCTTCACGTCCTCCAGACCATAGTGATCCCGCTCCAGAATCTTTTCGGCCCGCTTCAAGTTCAGCTTGTCCTCGCTGCTGATTTTCCACGGCAAATCCAGGAGCCAATCCAGGTAGGTCTTGCTGACGGTGTATTCGCTGGCGCCGGGCGACATGCGGCCAAGACGATCGAGTTCCCTTTCGGCGGCCAGCTGCACCTTCTCCGGAAAATCCGCGGCTTCTATCTGTTCCCGCAGGTCGTCCAGTTCGACGGAGCCCTCCTCCACCTCGCCCAGTTCCCGTTGGATGGCTTTCAGCTGCTGGCGCAGGTAGTATTCCCGCTGATCCTTGTCGATGGATTTCCGCACCCGGGTCTGAAGTTTCTGACCCAGCTCCAAAACGTCCAGTTCCCTCATCACGATCTTGGAAAGCATCTGCAAACGTTTCCGGGGAGACTTTTCTTCCAGCATCCGCTGTTTTTCGGCGACCTCGACCTCCAGGTTGGTCGCGATCAGATCGGCCAGGCGGCCGGGGTCGTCGATGTTCATCACCACGACCTTGAGTTCCTCGGAAAAGTTTTCGCTGGCGTCGATGATCTTCAGGAAGTTGTTGGCCACACCACGCATGTAGGCCAGGGTCCGGGAATCGTCCTGGATCTCCTCCTCAATCAACTCGACCTTGGCCAGCATGTAAGGATCCGAACCCACGAATTCCTTGATGCGGCAGCGGGCCACCCCTTGTCCGAGCAAGCGCATGCTGCCGTCGGGGAAACGCAGCATCTTCTGGATCTTGACGGCAGTCCCCACCCGGTAGATGAGGTCCCGGTCGTCCACGTCATCCTGGTCATCTTCAGCTATTTCGCGCTGGGAGAAGGCTCCCAGGATCTTGTCCCCGGCCAGACAATCGTCCGCCAGCTTGACCAGATTGGCGTCGCTCAGCACAAGGGGCACCATCATGGCCGGAAAGATGACGGCTTCGCTGATGGGCAGGATGGGCATTTCCGGGGGCAGAAAAACCTCCCCCGAATGTTCCAGCTCCATGAGATCCTGATCGTTGTCCGCCATGTAGCTCCAGCTCCTTCCAGATATTGAGGGCGCATCCGGCGCCGTTTCTTTTCTTGTCGTGCCGCTAACCGGACCTGTTTTCAATTAACGAATGATGGTGATCTGCCTCCGGTCGGTCGACCTGCCGGATCCCTTGACGAAGGTGACATACAGAAATCCGCTTCGGTACTCGGCCGTAGCACTGCCGGGATTAACTTCCACAGCAATGGGGATTTTCCGTATGAACGGGCCGACATTGATTTCCATCTTGTGGAAATGTTTTTTGCCGGGCACCGAAGATTCCTGACGAATACCCCGAACGACCAGGCTATTCTTGTCCGCCAGGACTTCGATCTGGGCTGGATCCATGCCGGCCAGATCGACCTGGACGATGAACTGTTCGGCGGTTTCGTAGGCATCGGTTGCCGGCCGCCAGCACATATCGCTTTCACCCGGTATGACGCCGCCTTTTTGGGCATAGGAGGTCACCAGGATCTCGAAGATCTCCTCCAAATCGCCGGTTCTGTTCCTTTTGCTCATTTTCCCCTCGATCAATGCTACCCTGAACGGTAATACACGATAGACCGGTATGCTACCGTGCGGAACCCCGACCGTCAACCACACCCCTGCCCCGACTGGGACATACCAGCGCCCGGCCCGTACCAGACCGCTCCCCGGGAAACGAGCAGACTTTCGCTGGCCGGACCCAGCCGAGCCGCGGTCTGCTTGCCGGAAAGACGCAGAACATCTTCCAGACGACCGTCGGCTTCATGGGCGGCAAAGAGGCTCCCCTGTCTGGGCTGGACGGTCCCGGATGATTCGGCCCGAAGTTCCGCGGCCAGCAAGCCCTGTCTTCGCTGCGGCAACCGTTTCCAGAGCTGGTCCACCATAGTGAACCAGGTTTGCCATCCCCGGGTTCGAGGGCCCGGGGCCGAAACTGAATCCCGGCATCCGGCGGCCCACCTGGCCGTCAGTCGCCAGCGACCACGATCGGCCGGACTGCCGGAACAGCAGGTCACTGCGCGTACAGCCATCCCACGGCACAGGGCCGATACCAGACGGTCACACGATACCGGGCGGGGCAGGCGGACTCCGACCACGAGTTCCCAGCCCGAGGAGGTGTCAAGGGCCGCCCTCATGTCATCGGTTACCACACCTATCCCGAAGCCCAACGCCTCATCGGCAAGGCGCCGTCCATCGGACCCGAAAACCGAACCCAGCAAATTTCGCGGCACTACCTGAAGATCCCCGAGAGTACGCACCCCCAACTGGCGCAGCCGGCTGACCACCGAACGCCGCGCCGGAAGAAAATCCACGGGAAAAGGCCGGAGAAAAGCGGAAACCTTTTCGGGCAGGACCGCGAGTACGCCCCCTCCGGACCGAGCCGCCATCAAGGACGCCAGGCCGGCCGCGAGCCGGGTGGGACCGGTGCCCGCAGCCAAAGGCTCTCTGGTGTTTTTTGCCAGAAGGACGGATCCCAGATTGTCCAGTGCCAGGCGGCTGACAAAGGCGGCACCATCGATTCCCCGACCATACAACCGCTCGGTTCCGGTCATATCCAGGAAGGCCCCGCGGGAAGACAGTTCCCAGTGGGGAGTCGTGCGCCGGCAAAAATCAGCCAGGGATGGACCCGGGGTTCGGTCGGCCACATCCAGGTCGTTATCGGTCAGGCGAAGGTGCAAAACGGATCGTGATGTCCAACCGCGCTTCATGCCCTATTCATGTTTCTAAATATTTTCTTAATATCCAGACGCCCTCGCAAAGCACGATCCGGTGAACGCCCCGGAATTCAGGAAAACCGGCGCAGAACACCAATGACCACACCCTGAACCTGAACCCGATCCTCAGGAATCTTGAGCACGGGAACGGTCGGATTGGCGGGCTGCAGTCTGACCTGGGCTCCTTCACGGAAATACTGTTTGACGGTGACCGAATCCCCATCCACCAGAGCGATGATGGTTTCGCCGTTCCGCGCCGTTTCCCGGGCTTCGACCACGACCGTATCACCGTCCCTGATCTGTTCGTCGATCATGGAGTCACCACGAACACGCAGGGCGTAGGTGCGGCCCTTGCCGAGCCATTCCTCGGGCAGATTGAGATCTTCCTGATCCTCGAGAGCCTCGATTGGCAAACCGGCCGCCACGGTTCCCAGCAGAGGAATGCGGGCCATCCCACGCGGGCCGCCGCCGTGCCCGACAACCTCCAGGTCCCGAGCGGCGTTTCGGCGTTCCCGCCGCAGATACCCTTTTTCCACCAGGTGACTGATGTGCTTGTGAACGGTCGCCACGGAGGAAAGCCCGAATCTATCCCCGATCTCCTGCAGGGTCGGGGCATACCCCCGGCTGTCACTGTATTCGGTGATATAGGTCAGGATTTCAGCTTGTCTCGGAGTGAGTCCCATGTTCGCCTCCTGCGAAAAATGACCTGTCAGGATCCGGCTCCCCCAAACCCGATATAGCCAAATTAGACGAAAGATTGGCGAAAGTCCAGCGAAAATTTACGAAAAACCTGGACGGGAGAACATGAGGTGGAAGGTGGGGGCATTCAGCCTTTCAATTCCTTGACCTGGGATACGAGCCCCTGCAGTGATTGACGAGGGCCGGTTTCCAGCAACCGGAAAACTTCGTCCAATTCCGGCAGGCCACGGCGCCCCCCCCAGTCCCGGCACTTCAACCCGGCCACCGCAGCCCCCCATTCCAGGCAGAAGCCGAAGTCCAGCCCCTGGGCCAGAGCGAAGGCATAACCGGCGTGATACGCGTCCCCGGCCCCGGTGGTATCCTTGACCGGAACCGTAAAGGCTGGCACGGGAACCGGGCGGTCATCCTCCAGCCCGAGGACCCCATCTTGCCCGAAGGTCATCGCCACGCGGGACGGCCCCATGTCCCGCAGAGCCCGCAAGGCATCCAGCGGATCTGCTAAACCGGTTAGGGCCGGCGCAAATTCCCGCGAACTGACAACGTCGGTGCAACAGGCCACCAGCTCGGCACTGCCGGTGCGGACGGATCCGGCATCCATAACCACGGGCAGGCCTCGTTCCAGGGCGACCTCCGCCAATCGGATCGTGGTTTCAGGTTCGTGACCGTCAACAAATAATAAATCCGTATCGTCCAGAAGATCCGGCGAGGCCCCGGCGGGATCCAGTTGCGGGAGATCCCCACGCGACCAGAAAATGGTCCGGTGAGCCCGGGCTTCATCGACCAGTATGACAGCTTGAGGACTCTGAAAGCCACTCAGGATCGGACTCAGAGAAATATCCACTCCCTGTGCCCGCAGTTCCCCGCGCTGAACCTGGCTGGGAAAGTCATCGGCGAACGGCGTGAGGAGTTTGACCGCGGCTCCTAGCTTGGCCAAGGCCACCGAGGCGGTCGCCCCCGGGCCACCCCCGCCGGTGATCACCCGGGAAACCTCCGTCTTCTGGTCGGGAACCGGGAGGCCATTTACCGGAACAATCATGTCGAAGGCGTTGTAACCCACCACCAGAATGCGCCGCTTTTTCACTTCCAACGGTCCGAACACCAAACCCTCCTTGTTGCTGGTCAAGACGATGTGTTAATCTGCCCAAGTTAACCACAGGCAAAATATTTCCGGGAAAGGATCGCGATGGGTTCCTGTCTTTTCTGCGACATCGCCGCAGGCAAAATACCATGCACCCAAGTGCGTAGCGATGAAAAGTTCCTGGCCTTCCGGGATATCGAGCCCCAGGCACCAACCCACATCCTGATCATCCCCCGGAAACACATCACCGGTTTGACCGACTTGCAGGATTCAGACCGCGACCTGCTGGGAGACCTCCTTCTGGCGGCGACCCGCATCGCGGATGATGAAGGTCTGGAAAATACCGGATATCGATGCGTCATCAATTGTGGAACCGACGGAGGCCAAACCGTGGGCCACCTCCACCTCCACCTTCTCGGGGGGCGCCCCTTGTCGTGGCCGCCCGGATGATCCAAGGCGATCACCCTACGACAAAAAGAGCCCTGGCAGATCCTGCCGGGGCTCCTCTTTTGGAAAGTACTTGAATCAGGCTATGTCGTAGACACCCCTGGACACTCTTTTGACGGCCTTGCTGGTGGACAGGGTCCGACGAAGAACGTTGTCGAAATTCCCGCTCTTGGTCTTGAAAAGTTTCCCTTTGACGATACGGGCCTTGAGATCCTGAAAAGCCACAGGCCCACGCTTCTTTCGGATAACAGCCACGATGACATCTTCCAGTTTCATCTTACCGGAGCCGGCGGTCTTGCGGGTGCGCGGGGCTTTTTTCTTCACCCGCTTTTTCCGGGTCGCCTTTTTGGCGGCAGATTTCCTGCGCACGGTTTTCACGGCGCCGGCACCCGCACTCGCCGTACCGCTCATGAGTTTGCCAAGTTCCTTTTCGACCTTCGCCAGTGCCTTCACCAGCCGGGTCTTTTCCACTTCGAGAACATCGATCCGTTCTCGTGCAGCCAGCAACTGTTTGAGATCGGCAGTGCTAAGATCTTTCAACAGGGATGATTTCTTGCGGGGCATGTTCACCTCCGGGTCCGGGCAAAAAAGGTCGGTGGCTTCGCCGCTTCCAGGCGAGCACGAGGCAACCATTGTCCCATCAAACTAGGAGTGAGTAATAAATGTGTCAACGCTGATATTACCAGAATATTTATTTCAGATCACCGGTCGGGATAGTTGAAAACACTCATTCTTCCTGATGAATAGTTCACCATGTTGGTTCCCTGGGGAATAACCCGGATGGCCCGAATGGCACGACGTTCGTCCAGGTGAATCGGCTCCAACCTGTTCATGGCACCGGAGCCTCCGGCCACTTCCATGAGATGTCCGGCATTGGGACAATCCGCGTGGCTGAACAGGCCGAGAGTGTGGCCGAACTCGTGAAGCGCAATCCCCTGCACCTTGGCGAATTCATCGAGACCTACGGGATCGGTATTTATCCAGATTTCCATTTTAATGGGAATGACTTCGCCCAGAACCTTGCCCACGGGCAAAAGGAGTTGGACCTCTCCGTAGTTCTGGGGCCGATATTCGAACAGGAAAACGATATCCGCGTTCGCTGGTTCGGCGGTACTAACAAAGAAATCGGTTTCCTCGATCCCCAGCAGGTTCGCGTCGTTCCGCATCGTGAGATTCCAGAAATCCAGTGCGGCGAGACAGGACTGCCCGAGATCCACTCCCGCCCCGTTAACGACCCCGGAGGGGATATACACCGAAACAGGATACTCGCCCCAGGTGAACAGCTGAGATTTGGCCGGAACCCCGGGGACCTCCAAAGTGCGCGTCATGGAACGCAGGTATTCCAAAAACTCTCCGGTCCAGCAACCCGGGTCACCCAGTTCATATTGGTTGAGCAAGGCAATGTGGACGCGGGTCGTTTCCTGCTGGACGGTCAACGGTTCGGTCAGGAAATTGTACAGCCCGTTGGCGGTGGTGGCGACCTGGATACTGTCAATATTTCGAAAGGGTTCGTTGAACAGGAAAACGCCCCGCCCATCGGTATTTCCCGAAACTCCACCCGTGGTAACTCCGACAACCGGCAGGGGCAGACCCGCATCGTCGGTGACCAGTCCACCCAGGTACCAGGGCCAGGTGATATCATGCAGGATACTTACGGTCAAAGGAGACAACTGCTGGCGGTCGTCGCGCACCCTCACGGAGAACCAGGCCATTTCACCAGGCCGCATGCCGTGCTCCTGCTCGGAATAGATCTTGTAAAAACCCACCTCGCCCGGCACAGGTGGATAGCGTCCGAGAACCGTGGCCTGTTCCCAGTT
>RCNG010000745.1_pt1 | contig 15422 bp, 14 predicted proteins | sample 2041371 | NCBI WGS metagenome assembly RCNG01 (sample SAMN09708227, study PRJNA481090) | Marine sediment metagenome, whole genome shotgun sequencing project. | biome: marine sediment; feature: ocean; material: sediment; isolation source: Sewage treatment plant 1 marine sediment (STP1) ... | reverse complement strand
AGGAGGTGTCACACCGGCTCGTGGACGGGTGGGGGATTCCCACGCCGGTCCGGATGGTGACCGATGCCGCTTTCCTCCTCGAGGCCCGCCGGCCCGATGAGTGTCCCGATTTCAGAGGTGCGACCGGCGGGCCCGTCGTGGGAATGACGGTGAGGAAGTGGTTCCGGGACGATGAGCGGCAGGTGGGGTATGAGCGGGCCATGGCCGCGTTCGTGGATTGGCTGATCGATGAACGTGACGCCGAGGTGAGTTTCCTGCCCCAGGTCACCTACACGGAAGGTGGCGACGACGATCGGGAGATCGCCCGCAGGGTGGTCGCGTTGGTGGGGCGAATCGACCGCGCCCGGATTGTCGAGGACGAGTTGGCGGCGGCTGAGGTCAAGTGGCTCTGTGGCCGGATGGACTTCTTTGTCGGCACGCGGATGCACTCCAACATCTTTGCCCTCTCCTCCAGGGTCCCGACGTTGGCCATCGCATACCAGCCGAAGACCGAGGGGATCATGTCCGGCCTGGGCCTCGACGATTGTGTTCTTCGGATTGAGGAACTGGCGCCGGACGAGCTTCGCCGGGTGTACGACGCCATGGTCGATCGAGGTCCCGAGATCAGGGATCACCTCGAATCGACCATGCGAGGGATCGAGGCTGAGGCGCTCGAGGGGGGCCGGTTGATCGCCGATGTCTACGCGGGCTCGAGGGGCCCGCAAGGTGATGACGGGGCCGCTCGGTGAGCGAGGTCTCGGCCTCCGCATCGTGCCCTGACGTCAGCGTGGTTGTCGTCGTTTACAACGAACGCGACAGACTCATTGACTGTCTGCGATCGCTCGAAGGCCAGAGATTGAACTCCCACACGGCCGAGATCGTCGTCATCGACGACGGTAGCGACGACGGGGCGGCCGAGGCCGTTGGCCGTTTTCCGGGTGTCCGAGTGATCAGCAAGATCAATGAGGGCGCTGATGTGTCGCGGAACCGGGGGATTGCGGAGAGCAGGGGCGAGATCATTGCGTTCATCGATGCCGATTGTGTGGCGCCCGAGGACTGGCTCGAAACCCTGGTCGCCGAACTCGAGAGAGACCCGACGGCGGTCGTTGGCGGAAGGGTGATCCACCGGGGCCCGTTTCTCAGGCGAGTGATGGGGGTTGCCGATTTCGGCGAGTACCAAGGTCTTCGCAGACGGGAGGTTCGGTGTCTGCCGACCTGTAACCTCGGGTTGGCTCGATCGACCCTGGGCGAGGTCCGTTTCGATCCTCGTGTGGCCGCGGCCGGTGGTGACACCGTGTTCACCGAGGCCCTGCGCCGCGGCGGGGCGACGCTGGTTTACCAACCGGTGCTGGGAGTGGAACACCGGCCGTCGGTGACTTTCGCTGATCTGATGCAACGCGCGAGACGGTATGGATCGAGTTTTGTCCGAGCCCGGCGGTTGGACCCCACCCTTCGTTACGCGGGGCTGGTGCGGGCGGGCGTTCCCGGGGTGGTTGTCGCTACCGGTTCGAGAATTCTGTTGGACTGGACACGTCTCCTGCGCCACCGGCGGGCGGCGGGGTTTGCCGTTTGGGAGCTTCCGGCGGCCGCGGCTGTGTTGGCGCTGCGGCGGGTGGCCTCTCTCCCCTCAGCGGTGAGAGCCGTGCGCGACTGATTTACCTCTCTCAACTGGTTTCGTCAGCCGGCGTTTTCCCCTCCGGGAGCATCGAGATCACCGAACGAAGTTTGATTGGTGATTGCCTCCGGAGTGTCTCAACCACATCGACATCGACCACCGTGTCGCCGTCGACCAAAGCCCGGATGGATTGCCGGATCGAGTCCAGATCGTCGGCGGCATGCCCACCCGGCATGGTGACCAAGACTCTGATGTGGTCGGTGGTCTCCTGGACGATCTGCCAGCGGCCGACACCGAGGGCATGGTCGAGGACGAGAAAGAACGGGTGGGGGGTCAGTTTCCGTCCCGAACGAAGAACGATGAAGTCGCCGGCCCGACCACGAACGCTCTCCATCAGGGGCATCCCGCGCCCGCAGATCGGTTCTTCGCCGGAGACCCGAGCCACATCCCCCTGGTCATAGCGGATCAGCGGCATCGTCCGGCCCAGCAGGTTGGTGATGATGACCGAAGCATCCTCGCCCGGGCGGGCGGGCCGCCCATCGGTGAGGAGTTCGGTCACCACGGTGTCCGGGCAGAGGTGGTAGCCGGAGCACTTGGGGCACTCCCATGCGATGACCGAACCTGCCTCGTCGGAAGCGTAGATGTCGACAACCTCGGCTCCGAGGGTCGAGGCCAATAGTCGCCTCGCACCGTCATCGAGAACACCCGAGGTCGAGGTCACCAGGGGGACATGGAGATCTTCGGTCCCGGTTCGCTCGAGGGCTTCGGCGAGGAGCTTGAGGGTCAGGGAGTAGCCGTGGATCATGTGGGGGCGCCACCGTTTCAGAGCCTCGATCCATGTGTCCGGCTCGTCGCGGGAGGACAGGACTCGGGTCCGAAAGATCCCGAAGTTCTGATACCACGAGTGTTTGCCCAGTCTCTCCGGGCGGGCCTGGAGGGTGACGATCCGGTGCCAGGGCCGGAGTCCCCACGCCATGTAGACTCGAAGGAACGAGGGATTGATGGCCGTGCGGTCGCGCCCCTGAAAGAGGATCTCCAGGGGGATGCCGGTGGAGCCGCTGGTGCGGGAACGCAGGCAACTCTCGAGGTTGGTGCCGTCCGCGACCAGCCGAGCCTGTGGCGTGGACTGAATCTCGTGGCGGGTGACGATGGGAAGACGCCGAAGATCATCGAGGGTCTTTAGATCCTTGGGTGAAACGCCCCGGCGGTCGTAGAGCTCGCGGTAGAAGGGGACCGTCGCGTAGGCGTGGTGGACCAACTCGCGCAACGCCGTGAATTGGCGCCGTTCGAGGTCCTCCCGGCTCCGCCACTGGTTGCGGGACAGTTGTGCGAGGCTGACTATTCCGCGCATGGCCGAGTCGTTTTCATTGTCTCGCCGATCGGAGAGGACAGCAGGTGGGGGTGCGGGTTGATGGACGATTCACAGTTCGATCATAAACCTGCGGCCTGGAATGGTTGACTCGAGTTTCGATGGAGCGTAATGAGCATTGATTCACCGTCGCGACCTGATATGATCCCGCGCCATGAGATTCAGCCATCGCTTGGAAGAATATACCGACCTGGTGGGGACCATCGGAAAGCTGCGGTCGATCGGGCCGACCGAGACGGAGAGGTTGCTCGTCAAGGCGACCGAACCGGGTGGGCTGACCGATGACGAGATTCTCCTCCTCCTCAACAGCCTCGAGGATCCGGACAACGCCCGTGTGGTGTTGGAGTTTTCCTCCTGCTACTCCCGGCCGCGAGACCGCGAGGTCTTCCTCTTGCCGCCGCTCTACTTCTCCAGCATTTGCGAAAACAGATGCGCCTACTGTGACTTCTCGACGGGTGGTGGAGTTCGCTTGACCGCCCAGGAGTTCGGTCGGGAGGTCGAGACCCTCCTCGGGATGGGCTATCGCAGCATCGAACTGGTCAGCAGCCAGGACCCGGAGCTCTTCGTTCGTCGGACACCGTTCGAACTCGAGGATCAGTCTTTCGATCTGACCGGGGCCGTTCGGTATTTCGAGATTCTCAAGGAGAAGATTGCAGCCGGTGGGGGCGGGATGATCACCAGCAACATCCCACCGGTGTGCACGCAGGGTTTCGAGGAGCTGAAGACAGCAGGGCTCGACTGCTTCCTGGTCTGGCTCGAGACCTTCGACCCGATCCAGTACGAGCGGCTCCATGTCGGCACCGGCCCCAAGGGTCATCAGGCCTTTCGCCTGGACTCCTTCGAACGGGCCATCGAGGCCGGAATCGAGCATGTTGCTGGAGGATTTCTCAAGGGCCTCCACGATTGGCGCAAGGAAGAGGCCATCCTCTATCTCTTCGACCGTCATCTGAAAGAGCGGTCGGGGAGAGGGTTTTCCATCATCGGCAGCCCCCGGGTGAAGGGGAGATTCCTCGGTTCAATGGCAATCAAGGAAACCCTCGTCAACGACGAGGTTTACGAATTGAATATCGCCCTTGATCGGATCCTCTTCGACGGCATCCTGTGGCTGCAAACGAGGGAGAGCTTCGATACCAATCATCATCTGATCAACACCTATGGCGGCGGTGTCGTCCTGACGGTGACCAGCTGCACCGCTCCGGGTGGGTACTCGAAGCCGGCCGAGGCTCACGCCCAGTTCCCGGTCCACAGCCAGGACTATCTCGATGCCATATCTCGGCTCGAGGCTGACGGTCTGACCGTCCACAGTGCGTGGGGACCTTCCGACCTCAGCGAGTGCCAACGGTCTCCGACACAATCGCACGGATCTCGCTGATCAAGTGAGGTCGCAGAGCGAAGACCGCCAACCCCAGGGCGGCTGTTGAAGGCACCAGCAGGCCGAAAAGGGAACCGACTCCGGGTGACGCGAAGGTGGTCGCGAAGAACTGTCGCATGCCGGCGGCCGTTGCGGTGAAGGCGCCCAGTCCGATCAAGGGGACCGACAGGGTGGAGGCAATGGCGCGAACTCTGAGGTTGGTCATTCGGGCCACCAGACCGAGGTTGATCGGGGCGAAGACCGCGGCGGCGATGCTCTCAACCGAACAGACGGCCACAAGACTGACGTGGGCTGCGACAAAGAGCGCTCCCACCGTGATGATGGTGCGGATGGTGGTGAACCTGAGCAGGAGACCGGTTCTTCGCGCAGCGATATAGATTGGGGCGGTGGAGATCAGGGGAGCGAGCAGCGCGAAGATGGCGAGCGCCTGCGCGGGTCTGATTGCCGGCTCCCATCCCGGGCCGAAAAGCGTGGTGATCAGGATATCGGGAAATATGAGCAGCGGCCCAGCGACCAGGGCGGTCAGGATCATCAGCATCCCGGACAGTCGGAGGAACCATCGACCGACCCGTTCGCGATCGTCCTGTTCTCGACAGAAAGCTGAGATGGCAACCCGGTCGTGGATACCGAGCAGGGTCTGAATCGGAGCGTGGACGACCCGGCCGATGATCTCGTAGTAGCCCAGCTGGGCGACACCGAGGAAGGCGCCGACGAAGAGTCGGTTGGCGCCATCGATGACAAGAGCCAAATTGGCCGCGGACCAGATTCGGATGCCCGAATGGATGAGCTGCTCGCTGGCTTCGCGATCGAGGCGCCAACTCGGCGTCCAGCCGGGCCGGATCCACCACAGCAGGGCGCCGGCAACCGATCCGGACAAAAACCCGATCACAAGAGCCCACGGCCCCCATCCGTTCAGAGCCAGAATGACGGCGACGATGGCGCTGACCAGTCCTTCTGCAGCCTGGATCAGCGCCTGCTTGCGGAAGTTCAGAGCCTTGACCGCCAGAGCTGACGGAACGGCCGCCAGGGCCTGTGGGATCAATCTGAGGGACATGACAACCAGGAGTGATCCTGCCCTTGGGTCGAAGACCTTCGAGATCAGCGGCGAGATGGCCAGAAAACCCCCGATGGTGACCATCGTCATCGCCCCGTTGATCAGGAAGCAGGCATCGGCAGCGGGCTTGACGTTGCCTTGGTATTGGATCAGCGATGTGTGGAGACCAAGCGTCTTGATCCGGTTCGCCAGGTTCAAAACCAGAACGGCGATCGCCACCAGTCCAAAGTCCTCGGGAACCAGCAGGCGCGCCAAGAACAGTACCGACAGGGTCTGAACCACCCGCTGGAAGCCGATCCCTGCTGTGGCCCAGGTTGCGCCACGGATCGCCAAGGTCTTGGTGGAGCCGTCCACCATCTCAGAGATAGCCCAACGCAGCCAGCCGCCGGCGCATCTCGGCGTCGTCCGGAGTCGATGGTCGATCACCCGGTTCGTTGAAGGACGAGGCGAGGGCGGAGGTGCCGCGTCGGTGCTGATCGATCATCTCGCGGAAGGAACCGACCCGTTCAGGCTCGCGACCGGCGAGATTCACCTTTTCGCACGGGTCGGCGGCCAGATCGTAGAGTTCATCGCCGTCGTCCTCGGTGTCGTGGATGTACTTCCAGTCGGATTGCCGACAGCTCGTAACCGTGAAAATATCGGGAACCCCCGAACGGCTGAGCCGCCCGCCGCAGTGCATGGCTTCGCTGAAGATGACCTCCGAGCCCTCGTCGGCGTGAGCGCGGGCCAACGGTGCGAAGCTCGAGCCGAGGAACGACGGCGGCGCCGGGACGCCAAGCATGTCGAGCAAGGTGGGGGCCAGACCGAGGAGTTCCACCTGGTGATCGATCCGTCGTGGCCCCGCCAGACCGGGACAGCGGAGGATGAGCGGAACTCTGATCAGCTCCTCGTGAAGATCGGGTCCGTGGGCCCACCGGCCGTGTTCGCCCAACTGCTCGCCATGATCCGCGGTGACCACAACCGCGGTTGTGTCCCTCAGGTTCAGGTCGTCGAGGCCACGAACGATGTCGCCGACAAAGCCGTCAACGAGATCCACGCGATCGCCATAGAGAGCTTTTAGCGCCCGGATGGCCGCTCCGCGCCGGCCGCTGACCAGCCCCGCCATGCCGTTGAGGTAGGACAGTCTGTCCGTCCAGGTGCGTCGACCTGGGAGGGGCTGATACGGGAAGTGCACATCCATGAAGTGCAGCCACAGAAAGAAGGGACCGCGGCGCTTTCTGAGCCACGCGAGCGCCTGTTCGGTGATGATGCTGCCGGTCAGGTTCTGGCCGCCCTCTTCCAGCAACAGGGCCTGCATGAGCATCAGGAATCCAAGGCTCTTGCGACCGACCTTGTCGTGGATCGCCTTCTTCGTCGTCGCGAGGGTTCCGCTCTTTGCGGAAGATCCCGTTCGATCGTGCACATCCCAGAAGTCGATGAACGTATCGAAACCGCGATCGTACCCGGTCTCCCGGGTGAGAAAGGGATTGGAGGGGTTGAAGCCTGCGGTTGCCAGCCCGGCCGCCGCCGCGGCCTCGGCCAGTGTCGTCGCCTGGCGCGGCAGGCGTCGGCGCTCCCCGGCGATCGATGGATACACCGAAGTCATGATCGAGGGAAACGACGCTTGTGTTCGCGGCCCGTTGGAAATCGCCTGCTCGAAGAGCACGCCATCGTTTGCAAGGGCGTTCAGATTCGGGGTCGAAGCATATCCCGAGTCGACGCAACTGATGGCATCGTGGCGGAGGGCATCGATCGTAATGAGAATCAGATTTTCTGCCTTCACCGATGAGGACCCCCCGGGAACAGCGGCTATCTTACGAGACGGAAGTGGGGCCGACAAGCCCGAAGTCGGGAGAGGCGGCGGTGACGACCGAGGTTCTCGTGCATGAGAAATCGTGACGCGCTCAATAGCCGTCAACACGTCGGCGCTGGTGAACCGTCACCCGAAGGTGGGCCTGGTAGATCAGGCGGAAGAGTGGCGCGAGCCAACGCGCCGCGACCAACCGGCGAACCAGGGGAAACAGCGCGGGCGCCTTGACCACGATTCCAAACAACCGTTGAACATTCTCGAGTTGGACGATGTTCGCTTGGCTGAGGGGGCTGAATGATTCGAAGTAGCCGCGGAATCCCTCCGCCCCCGCCCCCGCGAGGCCCGCAGCATCGATGGCGCCGCTGTCGAGGGTCAGTTGGGCCAATTGGGTGCCGGGGAACGGCTGGTAGATGAAACAGAAGGCCTCCGCCGGCCGTAGCTCGACGTTGAGGCGAAGCGTCGAGACCGCCTGCTCCAGGGTTTCTCCGGGCAGCCCAACCATGTTGTAGGTTGCAAAGCCGATTTCGTGTTTGTGGAGAAGGGCTGCCGCCCGACGCAGATCGTCATCGGTGATGGTCTTGTGAAGCACCTGCCGTCGGTACTCTTCGTCGCCGCACTCGACCGCAATCCTCAAGCGCATTCGATGGGAGCCGTATCGCGAAAAGGTGGCGCAGAGTTCTTCGGTGACCATGTCTGCGCGCATGTTGGCAAAGATCGCCGGCGGATCCTCGGACAGCTTGGACAATCGGGGGAGGAACTCTCCGAGCCAGTCCTGGTTGATGCCGAATCCGTCGTCGACAAAATGAAGCACCTTGAAGGAAGTCGTTCGCGCGAGTTCCTCGACCTCCGCCAGGACGCTTTCAACGCTCCGCCAACGGAGGTATCGGCCTTTGTGGGCAACCAATTTGCGTTTGCTGGCGTTGTGGCAGTAGCTGCAGGAGTAGGGGCACCCCCTGCCGATGTGGAGCGGTCTCTTTCCCCAACTGCGGAGCTCGGGGTAGGTCGAGTACAGGGCGCGGTCGGGGTAGGGGAGCGAATCGAGGTCTTCCACGAGATCTCGGAGGTCGTTTCGGCGGGTCTCGCCGTTGAGTTTCAACCACAGGTTGGGGATGCTGCTCCAGGAGGTCCCCGAGTCCACCGCCTCTGCGAGCTCGAGAAGAGGGTGTTCCCCTTCGCCCAGACAGATGACGTCCACATCCGGATGCGCCAGGGTTTCCTCGGGATTCAGGGTCACGTGGGTTCCGCCAAGGACCACCAACGCGTCGCTGTGTTTCTTGATCTCGGCGACCTGCTCCATGGCCCACTGGATGTCGGTGACGAGCGGGGAAAGGGCGTAGATGTCCGCTCCTTCCCGCAGAGCGCGGTCCATACCGCCGTTCGCTTCGAGCGAGTCGACGACGACGGTGGTTCGATGTCCGTTCTTCTTCAGAATGCTCGAGAGGTACATGATCCCGAGCCACTCGATGGGATCTCGTTGGAGGAAGACGATGCTCGCCATGGATGTGTTCAGGCTCCGCTCGCGGTAACGCGCGTGGTTCGAGTCGACTTGATGGCCAGGTATCTGCCCGCCTTGTCGTTCCAGGCCGAGCCGATGCATTCGAGATCGGCAAAGGTCTTTGCCAGTTCGTCTTCCTGCCCCTCATCCCGGCGCAGATCGAGAATCAATCGACCGCCCGGAGCCAGAGCCCGTTCAACCTGTTCCAGGTAGGTGGAGAGCGGGAAGTGAAACCCCCACGACGCGATGGAGATCACCAGATCCAACGGACCCCGGGGAAACACGTCGGCGACCCCGGCGTCCAGCGATTGGAAGGCCTCGGCCGGGACCCCGTTCCGGCGGAGTACCGCCGACGAGGCTTCCAGTGCGTTGTAGAACTCCATTCCCTGCAGGAAGCCGTAGCGGGGAATGGTATGTGGGTCGGTGCGGTCGAGGAGATCGATCCTGAGCCCGGGACAGTCCCGATAATGGCGAAAGAGCAGGACGTCGAGACCGCCGATGCCGCAGCCGATGTCGAGGATGTGCGATACCCGTGGTTGGAGATGGGGGCGAATCATCTCGAAGTCCGCGTGGATCATCCGCGAATAACTCGACCCGATCGCCCGTCGGCGGAACACCGTATTCGCGTGAAGGACGAGCGCAGGAGGGAGTCTGAACCGCCGGGATACGCCGGTGAATCTCTGGAGCATCGGACGCTGCAACAGCACGTATCGCAAGGCCGACCGTGGGATTCTGATTTCGGTTTCGTCTCCACCCATGAGCATGGATCATATGGTAGCACCAGGAATTCCTCGGTGGTTGAAGGGGTCTCGTCTCGACACGCCGTCAGGTGAGGGCTGGTTCCATCGTTGTCAACCGGGGCCGTGGGCGGTATCCTTTGGTGATATGACGATGACGGGCGCAAGCAACACATCAGACAAATCACTTGGTGCCGGCAGCAAGGGAGTCGTGGTTCTCGGAATGCACCGCAGCGGCACCTCACTGGTCGCCAGAATGCTCGCTTGTCTTGGCTGTGATCTTTGCGGGCCCGTGATCGACCCACAATCGGACAACCCTCTCGGCTACTTCGAAAACCGCGATGTGATCCTGATTCACGAGGCTTTTCTCCGCCAAAGCCACCGAACCTGGAGCGATCCGGGGCCTCTGCCGTCAGCGGAGTTCAAGACCCAGGCCGCGGCCACGGCACGCGATCGGCTCGCGAAACTGCTCGAACGCGACTTTCTCGACAAATCCCTGTGGGTTGTCAAGGACCCGAGACTCGCTCGGTTGATCCCGCTGTGGCGGGGCCCTTTTGAATCCCACGGCCTCGTGCCACGCATGGTCCTGGTGATTCGCTCTCCATACTCGGTGGCGGAATCGCTCTTCAATCGGGATGGAATACGGCGAGAGAAGGCACTCCTGCTTTGGCTTCGCCACTCTCTCGAGGCCGAGCGCAATACGCGTTCCTACGAACGTGTCGCGGTCCACATGGAGGAGTTTGAAGCTTCGCCGGCAGCCGAAATGCGTCGACTGGTGAACGGGCTCGACCTCGAAGAAGAGCTTGATTCCGGGCGGATCGATGAGATCGCCTCGGAGGTCTTCGATCTGGATCATGTGCACCACCGGACAATGGTTGATGATGCTGCCGATTTCCTCCAGGTCCACCCTTGGGTGGAGCGATGCTACCGGGCCCTGTGCGAGCTCGGCGGGGACGACGAAGCCTCGGCACGCAGCGAACTGGACAGTATTTCCTCCGAACTCGAGCGGGCGGACGCCCTCCTGGTGGGCCACCCTTCGGGTTGGGCCAACGAGGTCCACAACGAGCGCTACGGGCGCTTGCTCAAGGAGCTCGATCATCACAGCCTTCTGGTGACGACCTTTCGCAAAGAGATCGATGCTCAGCGCGCGGAAGTAGGGGAACTTCGCACCAACACCACGAGGCTGTCCGAGTTCATCGAGAAGAAACACACCGAGTTGCTCGGCGGCAGCCTCGAGCTGACCGCCCGCATTGAAGAGAGATGGATTGCGGTCAAAGACGAGCGTGATGCCGCCGTGGCGGAGTGCAAGCAACTGCGAGAGAATCTGGCCGAAGCGTTGAATCGCGCCGAAAGCGCCGAGTCCATGCTGAGCTTGGTCACTGGTACGCGTTCCTGGCGCTATACCTCGGCGATGCGTGGCCTGTGGGGCGCCGTGAAAAGGCCGTTTCGAGAGTCTTCCTGATGATCGTTCCCCACTGTGGCACGCGAGATCCGGATTGAAAGTGTGGCGACGACCGTGACTCAGCCAAAACCTCGAAACCTCCACATTTCGCACTCCTGGGGGGGCGGTGTCGATCGGTGGGTTCAGGACTTCTGTCGTCACGATCACACCTCCGACAACCTGGTTCTCGAGAATGTCGGCACTGAAAACTGCTACGGTCTCGGTGTCCGGCTGGTCGACGGACGCAGCCGGCAGGAGGTGGATACCTGGTACCATCGGGATCCCATCAGCGAGACTCGGATCCACCATCCCGGCTACAGGGACATCCTTGCGGCCATCGTCTCGGAGCACGAGATCTCACACATCTATCTGTCGTGCCTGATCGGCCACACCCTCGATGTCTTCGATCTCGACATTCCTCTGACCAAGATCCATCACGACTTCTATCCGTACTGTCCGAATATCTACATCTACTTCGGTGGTATTTGTGAGCATTGCGACGAAGAGCGGGTCTGTGCGTGCCTCGATGCCAACCCGGTCAACTTCGCCAATCACAAGAGTTCGGTCGGCTATTGGATGGATCTCCGCCGTGCCTATACCGAGGCGCTTTGTCGCCCACACGTGACACACGTCTTCCCATCGGCGAGTACTTTCGGACACCTAAGCGCTCGCGAGGCGAGCTTTGCCGAACTCGAACATCACGTGATCGCCCACGGCATCAACATGCGGAAGCAGGACTCCTTCGGTGGCGCCGAACCGGGACGACGGCTGCGGGTGGTCGTCATGGGCACCCAGAACATCGTCAAGGGATCAGAGCTTCTCAGACAGGCATTCGACCGTGCACGGTTGGTTGCCGACTTCACCTTTCTCGGTGGCGGCGTAGAAGGTCGCGACTACGCCTCGCGATTCGGCGTGCGATATGTCGAACACTATCAGCACAACACCCTGAGCTCGCTTCTCAAGGACGGCAGGTTCGATCTCAGCCTTTTTGCATCGGTCTTTCCGGAGACCTTCTGCTACACCCTGTCCGAGGCGTGGGCTCACTGTGTGCCCGCCTGCGCCAGGCAGGTCGGCAGTTTTCTCGACCGTATCGAAGATGGAAAGAACGGATTCCTCTTGGGTTCCGACAGTGATGCCTTGGTCGATTTCCTGCTCTATATCAGTTCGAATCGGGAGGAGCTGCGTCAGGTTTCCACCGGCCTCAAGGAGATGCCCGTACGTACCGTGCAGGAGATGGTCCTGGACTACTATCGTCTCCGCGACGATGTCGGGCAGCTCTGGTCGGTCCACCCGTCGGCCCAGAGGGACGTGTCGTACGGGCGGGTTCGCGCCGATGAAGGGTTTGACGAATGATCGACGTATTCACGTCAGCTGCGCCCAACTACCTCGGCAAGGTGCGAGCCCTGTGCGAATCGCTTCGCGACTATCTCCCAACGGCCCGGGTGCACTGGTTGGCAACCGACGTGGTCCAAGAGGAACTCGTTGAAGGCCTTGCAGATGAGCCCTTTGACTCGATCATCTTTGTTTCCGATCTCGATGGTGTGAACCGAGGTTGGCTCTTTCAACACACCCTGGTCGAGCTCTCGACCGCAGTCAAACCCGCTGCGGCCCAGCACCTGCTTCGCCAGCCCGACTGCGCAATGGTGCTCTACTTCGATCCCGACACGGTCGTCTTTTCGAACCTTGACGACCTCGTCGAACAGGTTGCGACGAGTTCCTTGGCCCTGACTCCGCATCAGCTTCGGCCTGAGGTCGACCCTGGAGCGTTCTTCCACGAGTTGGACAGCCTCCGCTATGGAGTCTTTAACCTGGGATTCTTCGGAGTCCACCGATGCGACGAGGCCGATCGGGCTCTCGCATGGTGGCGGAGCCGGTGCCACCTGACATGCAGCGGGGACTGGACCTCGGGCTCATTCACCGATCAGAAATGGCTCAATTTCGCCCCCATCTTCTTCGACGGTGTCACGATCCTCAAGAACCCGCGATTCAACGTCGCGCCGTGGAATCTCAGCCAGCGTGAGCTTCGCGGCAGTTTCGACGAGGGTTTCACGGTCGACGGCCAACCGCTTGGCTTCTACCACTTCACCGGTTTTGACAGTGGTGCCCACGCCGAACACGTGCGCGGGCTGGCCGGGGAACACCAATCGGCCGAAATGCTCATCGACTGGTACGAACAGCGCACCGAATTGTTGTCGGTTGGCGGGCCAATGGCCTGGGGTTTGGGCGCCTACTCTGATGGGACTCTCATCGAGGACATTCATCGCACCGCCTATCGCCTCCGTCCGGATGTGCAGAAGACGTTCTCCGATCCCTACCTGGTCCAGAATGGCGGCCGGTGCTTTCTCGAGTGGTTCAAGCACAAGGCCCGGGTGGAGATACCGGAGATCTTCTGATCGGCCCGTCCATAGAAGCGGAGGGCCTTGCCTCAGCCGGCCTCAAGCCTCTCCGCTTGACATCATTGGCCCGCACCACGCATCCTGCAGTCAGTGAAACTGCCGGAGGCTCCAATGTCAGCCAGCATCGTCTGTGCCGATTACTACCATGCCATGGTGAAAGACCGCCCGGGTGCGGCGTATGAGCTGCTCTCTCAGCTTGCCCAGACGGGGGTCAGCCTGATGGCTTTCAACGCGATCCCCATAGGGACCGATCGCACCCAGTTGGTGCTCTTTCCAAGGTCGCCGAGCCGCTTGATCAAGGCCGCCGAAGAAGCCGGAGTCGAACTCACCGGTCCGCAACACGCGCTGATCGTTCGGGGCGACGACAAGCTGGGGGCGCTGGCCGAAACGCATCGGAAGCTCTACGACGCCAGTATCAACGTCTTCGCCTCCGGTGGTGTGGTCGCAGATTGCGGTCGTTTTGCCTATGTTCTCTATGTCAAAGAAGAGGACTTCGAGCACGCAGCCCGGGTGCTCGACGCGGGCTGATCATCGGCGCTTCCCAAAGTACTCGTCAGAATACCGTTTGCGAACGCACGAATCCCGTCGTGTCCGGAGAGTGATTTTCGGTGTGTTGATGGGAGTGGCTATTGACGGTTTCGATGGGGTGATTTACGGTTTCGCGAGGACTAAACAATCACTGGGATCGTCCCGCGGTCTCGTCGAAAGGTGTGAGCCAGGTGCCAGATTCGTCGGTGAGGCAATCAACGCGCTCGAGGTGCAGAGGTCTGCTGGGCCCCGTACCCGGGTCGGTTGGCCCTTCGAGGAGCAGCTGAGATGAAGCACTCCATCGCACTTTTTGTCCTGCTGATGTCGGTCTGGCTGTTGAACTCCGGTCACTACACCGTTCTGATCACTTCGTTCGGCATCGCGAGCTGTCTGCTCGTGGTGTGGTTGTCGCGCCGGATGGGGATCGTCGATGACGAAGGGCTGCCGCTCCAACTCCTGCCGGGTCTGCCCCGCTACCTCCCCTGGATCGTAAAAGAGGTCGTCAAGTCGAATATCGATACCTCGCGGCGAATCCTCGGTCTCGGCCGGCCCGATGTCAGCCCGCGCCTCTTCGATGCGCCGACCACCCAGCACAGCGATCTCGGACGGGTGATCTACGCCAATTCCATCACCCTGACACCCGGGACGGTGTCGATAAGGGTGCACGGCACCAAGATCACCGTCCACGCCATTGCCGACGCGGTCGCGGACGATCTCCTCAAAGGCGAGATGGACCGCCGGGTGACCCTCCTCGAGGGAGAGACTGAGTGACTGGGGTCTTCGCCGCCGCCACCGCGGCCATCGTGGTCTGCATGGGGTTGACACTGACGCGGTCCATCGTCGGACCCACGGTCTTCGACCGGATCCTCGCGGTCAACAGTTTCGGCACCAAGACGGTGCTGCTCATCGCACTCATCGGCTATCTCAGCGGCCGCCCGGACTTCCTCGATCTCGCCTTGGTCTATGCCCTGATGAATTTCATTGGCACCATTGCGGCGTTGAAATTCACCCGTTTCGGTGATCTTGCGGGGATGGAAGACGAGGAATCGGAGGAGCTCTACTGATGGCGCATCCCATCGAGGTCCTCAGCTGGGTGTTGATCCTTTCGGGATCGGTCTTCGTAATCATTGGTGGAATCGGTCTCCTGCGGCTCCCCGATTTCTACACTCGAATCCACGCCGCCGGGATCACGGATACCCTTGGTGCTTGGTTGATCCTCATCGGTCTCATGCTGCACGAGGGCTTCACCCTGAACGCCGCGAAGCTGGCCATGTTGCTTTTCTTCATGCTCATCACCAGCCCGTTGGCGAGCCATGCGCTGGCGAAAGCGGCTTTCTTGCGTGGTCTCGACCCCCTGCAGGGGCGTGATCTCGTGGATCGGCACGAGGTGGACGATCATGCTTGATATTGTCCATCTGGTGCTCTTCACCTTTCTCGCGGTGATCGCGGTCGCCATCATCCGGCTCAAAGATCTCTTTGCGGCGGTCATGCTGATGGGGATCTTCAGCCTGCTATCGGCCTCCCTCTTCACCGTGATGGACGCCGTCGACGTGGCCTTCACCGAGGCGGCGGTGGGGGCCGGGATCTCCACCATCCTCATGCTCGCGACCCTCGCACTCACCGACAGCGAGGAGCATCCGGAGCACA
>RCNG010000744.1_pt1 | contig 15423 bp, 8 predicted proteins | sample 2041371 | NCBI WGS metagenome assembly RCNG01 (sample SAMN09708227, study PRJNA481090) | Marine sediment metagenome, whole genome shotgun sequencing project. | biome: marine sediment; feature: ocean; material: sediment; isolation source: Sewage treatment plant 1 marine sediment (STP1) ... | reverse complement strand
ACCAGCATCAAACCAGCTAAAGTATAGCGATCTGAGAAAAATAAAAAGGCTACGATCAAGGCTGTAAGGCAAATAAGGCAGATCCGCACAACCAGCTGCAAATAAATATTCCTGCTTACCATTACGTATTTCTTTTTTTTATTTTATTGTATAGTGTTTGCCTTGAAACACCTAACTGTTCTGCCGCCGCACTATAGTTCCCATCGTTTTGATTTAGTGCCTTGCTGATCATCAGTTGTTCCATTTCTTCTAAAGTATCCGGCCCGGTATCATGCGCAATGGTAGTCTTCTCATTCAAAAGAAAATCTGTGGGTTTCAAAACGTTTCCATCGGCTAATATCACAGCCCTTTCGACGGCATGTACGAGCTCACGAATATTTCCCGGCCACCTATGAGATAAGAAATTGTCATACGTAGCCTGGTTTATTCGCAAACCCTGTTTGCCATATTTGGCCGCAAATCGTTTAAGGTAAAAATCGGCCAGGATTAAAACATCGTTCTCCCTTTCCCTCAAAGGAGGAATTTTCATCCGAATAGTATTAATACGGTATAACAAATCTTCCCTGAAGAGTCCGTCACTCACCATTTTATCCAAATCGGAATTGGTAGCACATACTAACCGAATGTCCACAGTAATGGGTTTATTGGACCCTACCCTTACAATAAGCTTATTTTGAATAGCAGATAAAAGTTTGGCTTGGGCTTGCAGAGACAAATTTCCGATTTCATCTAGGAAAAGTGTACCACCGTCAGCAGCTTCAAACTTACCAGCCCTATCCTCCTTCGCGTCCGTAAAAGAACCTTTTATATGGCCAAATAGTTCACTTTCAAAAAGGGATTCGGAGATGGCACCCATGTCGACTGCGATAAAAACCTCATTTTTTCTTTCTGAAATACGATGCAATTCACGTGCAATTAATTCTTTGCCGGTACCATTTTCACCTGTGATTAAAACATTAACATCGGTTTTGGCCACTTTCCGGGCCAAATTCAGGACAGCGTTAAGCGCTTTGGAGTTACCAATTATAAAATTTTTATTTTGGTTGATGAGCTGTTTTAAACTACTCTCCTTCTCTTTAAGTTGTTCGACTTCCTTTTGCGATTTGCGTAAAGAATAGGCCGTTTTTAAAGTGGTTATTAACTTATCATTGTTCCAGGGTTTAAGAATAAAATCGGTTGCCCCTTCTTTAAGAGCTTTTACCGCCAATTCTACAGCCCCATAGGCTGTCATCATGATTACTGAAGTAAGCGGGGCAATCTTTTTGATTTCTTTTAACCAATATAGTCCTTCATTACCGGTATTAACTCCGGCAGAGAAGTTCATGTCTAAAAGAATAATATCAAAATGCTTTAAATTAGGAAATGTTGAGATTTGATTCGGATTGGAAATACTGTCCACCGTTTTAAACTCAAACTGCAGCAAGATTTCCAAGGCGCTCAAAACACTTTTGTTATCGTCTATCACTAAAATTTTTCCATCCAGCACAGATCACATTTTTTAAATCAATGATATAAAGCTACGATTTCAAAATTGGATTTAAATGGGAGTGTCTAAAAATTGGACAATTACTGTATAAATATTTTACGCTATATGCACTTATTCCGAATGGATTAATATATAACAATATGATTATTAATACTTTATGATTTTGGCACAACTGTAGCTATAGAATGGATATACCAATACTATATGAACTTGAAGTTTAGTGTATTAGTTTTATTTTTTTTGACGGTTTCATGGCAAGCTTTTGCACAGGAATCCTGGTCTTTAGACAAATGTGTATCGTATGCTATAGAGCATAATCTCTCCCTTAATGACTTTGAATATACAGAGTTTTCCAGTGAAGAAACTTACAAACAGTCTATTCGGAACTTGTTACCATCAGTAAATGGCTATGCAGATTATTTCCAAAGTTTTGGACGGGCTGCAGATCCCAATAGTAACATTATTGTTAATTCAGATTTTTTTGCAAACAACTATTCCCTTACAGCAAGCATAGATTTATTTCAGGGTTTTCAGAAAATAAATTCCATAAGGGCATCGAAGTTGATTTATAGTGCCTCCCTCGAAGATGTAGAGCAACAAAAATTCCTATTGGCATTTAGGGTGATGAAGGCCTATTACGACATCAAGTTCTTTGAGGGCCTATTAGTCATTTCACAAGAGCAACTTCAAATCTCACAGAATAATTATAATTTGGTAAAAAGACAGGTCGAATTAGGGCTAAAAGCGGGAGCCGATGTCTATGAGGCAGAATCACTTTTGTTAACTGATCAACTGGCACTGACCCAAAGTGAAAATAATTTTCAGAAAGCACAGCTAAAATTAATTCAGGAAATGAATTTTATAGGGGAATCAACTATTTTGCTTGAACCCTTTTTAAGGGATAATTCAAAAACGGAACTTGGGGTGACTGTGGTTCAGCAAGATTCCATATATAATAATGCCATGGGTTTCATACCCATAATAAAGGCGCAGAAATTAAGGGCCGCTGCCGCCAGAAAACAGTTAGCTGTGGCAAGAGGAAACCTATATCCTTCTCTGTCATTGGTGGCAGGATATGGCACGGGCTATTTTGAAACGTTTATAAATGATGCCGGAATTGTAATTCCATTCCGCGAACAGCTTAAAAATAATGCTTCCGAATATATAGGACTCGCCCTTAATGTTCCCATATTTAATGGATGGTCTGCACGTTCCAGGGTAAAGCAACAAAAGATAGAACTCCTTAGAGCCGATAATAACCTGGATCTTCAGGAACAGCAGTTGTACCTTGTAATTCAACAACTCATTCAGGATTATACATCGCTGGAGGTAGAGATAGCTCAAAGTGCTAAAAAAGTACAGGCACAGGAGTTAGCATTTACAATTTCTCAGAAACGGTATGACAAAGGACTGATTAGCGTTCTGGAACTTACACAGGCGAAGAACCTTTTTGCCACAGCCCAGAATGAGAATTTGCAGGTTCTGCTGCGTTTTTATCTGAATAAAAGTACTTTGGATTTTTACAATGGTTTGCCTGTATTTAATATCAATCAAAATAATTAGAATAACATGGATATAAAACTGGAGAAGAAAAAAGGATTACGGCCCAAACATTATGGTTACATCGCGCTGGGCTTGCTATTACTTTTTACGGGATGGAAATTGCTATTCGGCACTCAGGTATCCACCTTTAGAACTGAAAAGGAAAAGTTATCCATAGCTGAGGTTACACAGGGTAAATTTGATGACTATATCACCATTAATGGCAATGTAGCGCCAATTGCAACTATCTATATGGATGCCTATGAGGGCGGGCGCGTGACTGAAAAATTGATTGAAGAAGGAGCAACAGTTAAAAAGGGTGATATTATCTTGAAGTTGGAAAACAGAAGATTGTACGAACAAATATTGGCTAGTGAGAGTAATCTGGCCTTAAAACAAAATGATCTGCGCTCCACTAAACTGGCTTTCGACTCAAGACAAGTAGAGGGGAAGAAATCTCTAGCAACCGCTGAATATGAAGTACACCGCTTAAAAAGAAATTTTGCGCAAAACGAGGCTTTGTATAAGGATGAACTAATATCAAATGAGGACTACCTAACCTCCAAGGAAAATTATGAGCTTTCCCAAAGGCAATATGAAATTATAAAACTGCAAACGGTGCAGGATGATGAGCTAAGAAGAACTTCTTTAGCTGGTTTGGATACCGATATGGCTCGTATGCAACAAACTTTGTCTATGGTATATGAACGCCTGGACCAGCTAAATGTTAGAGCTCCTGCAGATGGTCAATTAGGATTTTTAGATGCTGAAATTGGACAAAGCATTGCACAAGGAGAGCGTATAGGGCAGATTAATGTACTGACAGATTATAAAATTGAGGCCACAATTGACGAACATTATATAGACAGGGTTATAAGGGATTTGACCGCTATTCTGGAGCGTAATGGCAACGAATACTCACTTAGGTTACGAAAAGTATTTCCCGAAGTACGCAATGGAAAATTCAAAGTAGACCTTGTTTTCAGCGGGGAGAAGCCGGAAACCATCAGAACAGGCCAAAGCTATAATATAAAATTACAGCTAGGGGAGTCTTCAGATGCCCTTCTCCTGCCCAAAGGCAGTTTTTTTCAAAGCACGGGAGGACAATGGATTTTTGTTGTCGATGCAGATGGCGACCAAGCCCTAAGAAGATCAATCCGAATAGGAAAACAAAATTCTCGATATTATGAAGTTTTGGAAGGCCTGCAAGCAAGTGAAAAAGTGATCACGAGCAATTATGACAACTTCGGAGATGCCGAGAAAATAGTATTAAAATAAATTAATCAAAAAATGATACAGATCCAGAATTTAAAGAAAAGTTTTAGAACAGAAGAAGTAGAGACCTTGGCCTTGAATAAGGTCAACCTTAAGGTAGAAGAAGGAGAATTTACTGCTATTATGGGGCCTTCCGGGTGCGGAAAATCAACCTTGTTGAATATCATTGGTATGTTGGACAACCCCACCGAGGGCAGTTACCAATTTGCAGGACATGAAGTAGCAGGGCTAAAAGAGCGTCAACGAACAGAGCTTAGAAAGGGCAACTTGGGCTTTGTTTTCCAAAGTTTTAACCTGATCGACGAGTTGACCGTATTCGAGAATGTGGAACTGCCACTTATTTATCTCAAAATGAAAAAGAACGAGCGTAGGGAAAAGGTGATGAAAGTACTAGAACGTATGAAAATAGCCCATAGGGAGAAGCATTTTCCGCACCAGCTTTCAGGGGGTCAGCAACAAAGGGTGGCAATTTCAAGGGCAGTGGTTACCAAACCTAAACTGATCTTAGCGGATGAGCCAACAGGAAACCTGGATTCCAAAAACGGGACCGAGGTCATGAACCTTTTGACCGAACTGAATCAAGAAGGTACCACCATCGTGATGGTGACGCACTCCGACCACGATTCGCATTTTGCACATCGTATTGTAAATCTTTTTGACGGACAAATCGTTACAGAAAGTCATAATAGACCTTTCGGGGTTAGCGTTTAAAAAAAGTAATCTATTCATCAATTTATACGGTGTTTGTTTCAGTGTCAAACTAATCATCATGCTAAAAAACCATTTAAAATTATCCCTTCGCAATCTCTGGAAAAACAGGATGCTCTCTTTTCTCAACTTTCTAGGTTTGAGCATAGGAATCGGAAGTGTTCTGACCTTGATATTTTCCGTGTATGCCTATTACACGGCGGATTCGAATATCGAAGACCAAGAAAATATCTATTACTTTAAAACTATAACCACGGGCGGCGACAGTTACAATGAAAATCCGTATCCCTTGATGGATAGGATTATTGAAACCTCACCACAAGTGGTTGCAGGTACACATGTGCACGGTTGGGGCAATATTTGGTTGGAGCGTGGTGAAAAGGAATTACAGGAACGAACCGATTATGTAGATCCCGAATTTTTCGAGGTTTTCTCATTACCCTTAAAATACGGAGATACAAAAACCGCTTTAGAAGAGAAGTATTCCATCATCTTAACGGATAGGGTCAGCCAAAAAATCTTTGGGGAACAGAATCCCGTTGGCGAAACACTCATCGGTGCAGATTCTTTAAATCTTACGGTCACAGGAGTTCTTGAACCTATTAGTCCGTATTCTTCATTTCGTTTAGGGGTGGTTTTGTCCAATGAGGTTCTGGAAGATGATCCGAATTTTATTTCCCAAACAAATTGGTCCAATAGTTTTTCGCCTAGTTATCTAAAGGTAAGGCCTGATATCGATATTGTACAATTGGAAAACCATGTCAATCAACTGGTGCAGAATAATTATACCGACCCTACGGTTATAACGTTGTTAAAGGCCATGCCCCATTCCGGTATGAGAATGGATAGTATACCTGTTGTTAAAACGATTATTGGCGGCAATATTGCTACATCTTTTTTCATACTGCTGATCGTGCTTGTCAACCTGCTCAATCTTAACACTTCGACAATGTTCCGAAGAACGAAAGAGATCGCCGTTCGCAAAATTTTGGGGGGTAGTAAAAAGAGTGTCATTCTGCAGTTTTGTTTGGAAAATGGCATTTTGGTATTTCTGTCGATCCTAATTTCGGGAGGGCTCTTTCTTGGGCTCTTGTTGCCTAAGTTGAACGATATCTTTGGTGCCGACTTTGGCAAAATCGTCTTTAGTGTAGAAAATGATTATCCCATGATTTTAGGGGTCATAGCATTGGGTATTTTAGTGACCTTGGTGGTAGGCATACTTCCTACCCTACGCTTTATTTCCGTTCCAATATCTACGGGAATAAAAGGAAAAATCGAAACCATCAAAAGCAATTTCTTCCTCCGTAATTCTTTTATCATATTGCAGTTCGCCATCGCGATTCTCTTTATCTGCGGGGCCATCATTTTAAACAGTCAGATCGGATTTATGAAAAATGCGGATGTTGGCTTTGAACGGGAGAATGTTATTGTTGGAAACATCGATTTGGATTATAAGAATCTCGAAACGGCCAGATCTAGCTTTGAAGCGCTGTTAGACGAATTGAACGCTAACCCTTATGTCAAGAACGTTTCGACCAGTGAGGCAATTCCGTCCGATTATTATTTCAACTACACTACTTTTCATGATGCGAACACTGGAAGGGATGTACGCTTCCGCCGCTCTCATACCGATGATGGCTATCTGAAAACACTGCAAATCCCTATAGTGTCAGGAAGGGATTTTGATGAATATCTTGACAGTTCGGATGACAATCCGGTCATCATCAACCGAAGAGCCATGGAGGCTTTCGGGTGGAATACGATTGAAGGCAAACGATTGAAATTCAAAAATGATTCAACGGCGGGATACCCTGTAGTTGGTGTCATGGAAGACTTTCATTATCAAGATTTGCAGAATGCCGTTGAGCCTTTGGTCCATTATTATCGAGAAAAAAATAACTTCGGGGCCCATCGTTATCTTTCGGTGCGAGTGACAGCAGGCCAAGAAAAGGCCATACAGGATATGATTGCATCTGCTTTTGGCGAAATGGATTCCCGTAGAAATTATGAACAAGCTCATTTAAGTGAGAAAGTAAGTGGCCAATACCATTTGATCGAAGGCATGTTGAAAACGGTAAACATAGTCGCTTTGTTGACCATCTTTATTTCGTGTTTGGGCATGTTCGGTCTGATATCCTTTATGGCCAAAAGACGGATTAAGGAAATCGGGATCCGAAAAGTGTTAGGTGCAGGGGTGTTTAAAATTGTGGTTATGTTGTCAAAAGACTATGTCATTTTAGTGGGCATTGCAGCCTTGATCGCCTTCCCCATCGCATGGTATGTCATGAACGCATGGTTGGGGAGTTTTGCCTACAGCATCACCATTCAATGGTGGATGTTCGCCTTAAGTGGATTGATAGCGTTTCTCATTACCAGTTTTACCCTGGGTATTCAAGCGGTGAAATCGGCTTCGGCCAACCCAGTAAAAAGCTTGCGTACTGAATGAATTAAAACCATAATCAAAAAACGAGAATCATGTATAAAAACTATCTGAAAATCGCTTGGCGAAACCTCTGGAAGAATAAAGGGTATAGCTCCCTCAATATTTTTGGATTGGCCATTGGCATTACATGCGCCAGTCTTATTTTTTTATGGGTAGAAGATGAATTGAACTTTGATAGTTCTTTTCCTAAACAGGACCTAGTTTATTATGTGCCCACTAACCAACAGTTCGAAGGGGAATGGCGTACCGTTTATCAGTCTACACCAGGTCCGCTGGCAGAAGTAATGAAAGATGAGATTCCCGGAATTGTCGGAAGTTCCCGAACAACAGCTGAAGACCTTCTTTTTGAGGTCGGCGAGCATTCGATCAATAAATATGGAAGGTTCGCAGATCCTGATTTTCTGGATATGTTCAGTCTTAATTTTCTAGAAGGAAATCTTGAGAATGCATTTAAGGAACCTGATGCCATTGTCATTTCCGAAGAAACTGCTACCCATCTTTTTGAGGAAGGTACATCGGTATTGGGCAAGGTGGTTCGAGTGAACAATGATACCAACTTTATCATTACAGGGGTGTTCGAAAATTTACCGACTAATGTGAGCTATTGGTTCGATTGGGTTGCCCCTTTTGAAAGATTAGTGGCTGATAGGCCATGGATGACGGAATATGGGAGTCTTTTTTCGGACACTTTTGTAGAACTATCTCTAGAAGCCGATTTTGAAACCGTTGATGCCAAAGTACGTAAAATTCTTCCGGCAAAAACTGGAGATGAAGACACCGTTGCCTTTCTACATTCAATGAAAGATTGGTACTTGAGATCCAACTTTGAAGGGGGGAAGAAGGTAGGTGGTCAAATTACGTATGTGCGATTATTTGCGCTTATCGCCATTATCATCCTATTGATCGCCTGTATCAATTTCATGAACCTTTCTACTGCTAGTAGCGAAAAAAGGGCCAACGAAGTGGGCGTGCGTAAAGTATTGGGCTCCGGAAAGGGAACATTGATTTCGCAGTTTATGGCAGAAGCGTTGATAACTGCAACATTTGCAGCCGCTGTGAGCGTCCTTTTATTAATGGTTCTATTACCTCAATTCAATATTCTTATCGAAAAACAGTTGGAACTTCGACTTTTCGATGCCACCCATATACTTTCACTTTTGGGCATAACTCTGATCTGTGGTCTTCTTGCAGGGTGGTATCCAGCTTTCTATTTATCCTCTTGCAAACCTGTTGAAGTCCTGAAAGGGGCTCGTAGCAAACAAGGCAGTGCCACTATGATCCGGAAAGGGTTGGTAATCACCCAATTTACCGTTTCCATAGTTTTTATAATCAGTACCATCATTGTATACCAGCAAGTAAATCACGTAAAAAGTCGTGATCTGGGATTTGAGAAAGAAAATCTAATTAAGCTTCCGGTAAACGGGGATGTCATTAAAAATTTCAATCCTATACAACAGGATATGATCGCATCGGGAATGATCCAGAATGTAGGATTAACTAATTCGGAAGTCCTCTCAGGAGGAAATAATGGTTGGGGGTTCGAGTGGCAAGGTGGTACGGAAACCGAGGACGTTTTGATTTCATCTAGATACATAAGTTCCGGTTTTTTTGAAACAACGGGCATGGAAATTGTAGAAGGCAGGGGTTTTAACGATGATATCGATAACCCCAATAATAATATTCTAGTAACAGAGACTTTTGCCAAGTTAATGGGTAATGAAACTGCTTTAGGTAAAACCGTTAGGCGTGATGATGACTCTTACACTGTCATAGGCGTGGTAAAAGACTATTTGTATGGCGACATGTACGGCACTAGTGACCCTGTAATGTTTTTTAATTATCACGGCGATGCAAGATTTCTGTATGTAAAAAGTGAAGCAGGGATGGCAATGAACAAAACTCTGGCCATTATGGAGAGCGTAATGCATAAACACAACCCGGCCTTTCCCTTTGAGTATGAATTTGTAGACGATGCCTTTAATGCCAGGTTTAAAAGTGAAAAACTCATAGGAAACCTTTCCCGGATCTTTGCCCTGCTCGCTATTATCATTTCCTGTTTGGGATTGTTCGGTCTTGCTGCATACACGGCAGAGCAACGCAAAAAGGAAATAGGCGTACGAAAAGTCTTGGGGTCCAGCGTTGCGGGTATTGTACAATTGTTGTCGAAAGACTATATGCGCTTGGTGCTAGTCGCTCTTTTAATTGCCGGCCCGCTTGCTTGGTGGGGTATGCAAAACTGGTTGGAGAGCTTTGCTTATCGCATTGAGATCAACTTATCGGTATTTGTAATTGCAGGTATTGTAGCTATTTGCATTGCTCTTTTAACGGTAAGTTTTCAATCGATAAAAGCTGCAATTGCCAACCCAGTTAAAAGTTTGCGATCAGAATGAAAATTGCATAATAATATAAAAGCACCAACAATACTAAATACGATGAAAATGAAAAACAATCAGATTGCCACATTCCTTTTTGCCATTTGCTCAATAGGACTAAATGGGCAAATAACATTGCCAGCAGACGGAAACAAAAAAGCCTCGATATCTGAGAATATTGGAATTACTGAGGTCAAAATGGAATATTCAAGACCTGGAGTAAAAGGTCGTGAAGGTCAAATTTGGGGTAAATTGGTGCACTATGGATTTGTCGATTTGGGCTATGGCACCAGTAAAGCCGCCCCTTGGCGCGCCGGCGCTAATGAAAATACAACAATCGAATTCAGTACTGATGTATCCATCGAAGATAAGCCCTTAGCAAAAGGGAAATATGGATTTTTTATCGCCATGGATCCCGAAAAAGCAACTTTGGTATTTTCAAAATTCAATACGGCCTGGGGCAGCTTTTATTATGATGAAAAGGATGATGCACTACGGGTTGAAGTTCCTGTATTGCAACTTGAGGAAAGTGTAGAACGGTTGAAATATGAATTCAGCGATCAGACCGAGAACAGTGCAATTGTTTCAATGCAATGGGAAAAAGTAAAGATTCCCTTTAAGGTCTCGGTAGACCTTCATAAAATACAGATAGAATCCTTTAGAAGGGAAGTCAATTCCGGACTATTTTATCGGTATTGGCAAAATTTACATACAGCGGCCAATTATTGTTTGGTCAACAATATCAACTTGGAAGAAGGTTTAAGTTGGGCAGACAGATCAATCAATACCTATTTCGGGGAGTCCAATTTTAAGACCTTATCAACCTATGCAGGTTTACTGGAAAAATTGGATAGAAAATCAGAGGCGGACTCTATCATGCAAAAAGCATTGCCCCTGGGCACTTCACAAGATTTGGCTACGTATGGTATCCAACTAAACAATAGGGAACGTCATCAAGAGGCTTTTGAAATTTTTAAAACCAACTTTGATAAATACCCCGATGATGTTGAGTCTCACTTGGGCATGGTAAGCGGTTATTATTATTTGGGAGATAAGAAAAAGGCATTGAAATATTGCGAATCTGCAAAGAAAAAAACAACAGACCAAATGTACTTGTCCTATATAGATGCCTTGATCGCTGATATTAAAGCAGGAAAGGACATTTTTAAATAAATCATAATGTTTAAAAACTATCTAAAAATTGCTTGGCGAAACCTAAAACGTAGAAAAGGCTACTCAGCTATCAATATCGGAGGATTGGCCTTGGGCATGGCGGTTGCCATGATCATCGGAGTTTGGGTTTGGGATGAATTGAGTTTCAACAAACAATTTCATAACTATGACCGGGTTGCAAAAGTCATGCAAAACCAAACCTATAATGGTGAGATCAAGTCTGGCGAGACCCTGCCCCTACAACTGGCCGATGAATTAAAAACTACGTATAAAGACCATTTTGAGCACGTTGCCTTAGCCAATTGGGACGGCGACTATTTGCTACAATTCGAAGATAAAAAAATCACTCCGCAAGGAACCTTTGCCGAATCGGGGATAACCGAAATCCTCAACCTTAAAATACTGGAAGGTACACGTAATGGCCTTTCCGACCCAAATTCCATTCTGCTTTCCAAAAGTTTGAGCGCATCTTTGTTTGGAAATAAAGGAGCAGTGGATCAAATCGTAAAATTCGACGATGAAACACCACTCAGGGTGATTGGCGTTTATGAAGATTTACCAAAAAATTCGGAATTCGGAGATTTGAAATTCATTGGCTCTTGGGAACTCTATAAAAAGACATTACCGGATTGGCTCGAATGGGGCAACAACTGGTTCAGGATATTTGTAGAGATTGCTCCGAATACAGATATGGCAACAACCTCTGCCACGATAAAGAATTCAAAACTCGACAATGTAGAAGGAAGGGAAAAATATTTAAAAGCGGAAGTTTTTCTTCACCCCATGCCTAAATGGCATTTGTATTCGCAGTTCGAAAATGGCGTAAATACAGGAGGAAGGATTTATTATGTATGGTTGTTCGGGGTAATTGGTCTCTTCGGCCTGCTATTGGCCTGTATCAATTTTATGAACCTGATGACCGCCCAAAGTGAAAAACGAGCCAAAGAAATCGGCCTACGCAAGACCATCGGCTCCTTAAAAAAACAATTGATTTCACAGTTTTTAATGGAATCGATCTTGGTCTCGTTCTTGGCCTTTTTCGTTGCATTGGGTCTTTCCTTTTTATTTCTTCCCTTTTTCAATGAAGTTGCCGAAAAAACATTGCAACTGCCCATCGGCAATATCGCTTTTTGGGCTATTGGGTTTTTATTGGTATTGTTTACCGGCCTGCTAGCGGGAAGTTATCCGGCGTTTTATTTGTCATCCTTCACTCCTCTTAAAACACTTAGGGGAAGTTTTAGGTCCGGCAAATCGGCCACTGCGCCTCGTAAAGTACTCGTGGTTTTTCAATATGCCATTTCGGTTGTTCTTGTGATATCGACTATTGTCATTTACCAGCAAATAGAATACGCCAAAGATCGCCCAATCGGATATGACCAGAACAACATCATTTCCTTTGAACTCAAGGAAGATAAAATCGACAAACACTTTGATGTAATCCGACAAGAATTGATCCAAAGTAGTATGGTCATGGAGGTTGCGGCGTCCGACCATCAGATCGGTAGTATATATGTCACCAACGGGGGCCTTGAATGGCGTGGAAAAGACCCGAATATGACCGATCAATTCTTTACAATGCGGGTAACTCCCGAATTTGGAAACCTGATCGGTTGGAAGATAACACGTGGCAGGGATTTTTCAAAAGAGATGAAAACCGACTCAGCAGGTTTTATTATTAACGAGGCAGCAGTAAAATACATGGGATTTGATGAGCCTATCGGCGAAAAAATTGGCTGGGCAGATGGCCAGTGGCAAGTTATTGGTGTAGTTGAAAATATGATGAACCAATCGCCATACGTGCAGGCGAGGCCCGCATTTTATGTGCAACAGGCAAATAGACCTTATATAATGAACGCCAAAATAAATCCGACTGTTTCCGCTTCTAAAGCCATAGCTAAAATCAAAGAAGTCTATTCCAAATTTGAGCCGAACGTTCCTTTCGATTACAAGTTTTTAGATCAGGAGTATGACAAAAAATTCGATTATGAAAGTCGGATTGGCAAGCTGGTGAGCTTTTTCGCCCTTCTTGCCATTTTTATTAGTTGTCTTGGCCTCTTTGGTCTGGCATCCTTCGTTGCCGAACAACGCACCAAGGAAATTGGGGTACGCAAGGTTTTGGGGGCATCGGTTTTGAATCTTTGGCAAATGTTGTCCAAAGATTTTGTGGTATTGGTGCTGATTTCCTGTGTGATTGCCATTCCTATAGCCAATTATTTTATGAATCAATGGTTACAGAAATACGAGTATAGCGTTGAGATTTCTTGGTGGGCTTTCGGGGTTGCCATTATGGGAGCGCTCTCGATTACACTTTTGACTGTAAGTTTTCAAGCAATTAAAGCAGCCAACGCCAATCCTGTAAAAAGCTTGCAAACAGAATAAAAATAGTAACATGTTAAGAAACCATATCAAAATCGCCTGGAGGAGCCTTAAAAAGCAGCCTTTTTTCACGTTTCTAAATACCTTCGGACTTGCCATCGGCATGGCCGGGGGCTTATTAATTGCACTTTACATTTATGATGAACTGAGTTTCGACAAAATGTTTGCCGATGCAGACCGCATATACAGAATTGACACGGACATTAAATTTGGAGGCGCGGAAATAATGGCAACAGAAGCTGCTGCTCCCATGGCTGGTGCCATGCAAAGTGATTTTCCCTATGTTGAAAAGACCGTAAGGTTCCGGGATCGAGGAAGCATGCTCTTAAGAAAAAGCGATACGGACATGAATGCCAAGGAACTCCATGCCACTTTTGTTGACTCCACTTTCTTTGATATGTTTGGGATTGAATTACTTGTGGGAGATATTAAAACCGCTTTAAACCAACCCAATACCCTGGTGTTAACCAGGACGGCAGCAGCAAAACATTTTGGAATCCAGAATGCCCTCGGCCAAAACCTGATATTGAACAACACAGATACTTATACCGTTACAGGAGTTATTGATGATTTACCCAAAAACTCTTTTCTTCGTAATCATAGTGTTTTTATGGCAATGGCCGGATTTGCAGACTCACGTGAGAATCATTGGGGTAATGCCAATTACTATACGTTTATTAAATTAATCCCGGAGACCAATATTGTAGATTTTCAAGAACCCCTTCAGGGTATGTTCAAAAGATACATGCTCCCTTGGGCACAAGACTATTTTCCGGGAATTACTGAGGAATCCTTCAAGGCGGCTGGCAACTATGTCCGATATCATACTATCGGATTGACCGACATCCATTTGAATTCTAACCGTCAGTTTGAAATGAGCGCCAATAGCAGTATTCAAAACGTTTATATTCTTTCGTTTATTGGATTGTTTCTTATAGTATTGGCAAGTGTAAATTTCATGAATCTTACTACGGCACATTCACTTAGAAGGGCAAAAGAAGTGAGTATTCGAAAAACTTTGGGATCCAATAAACTAGAATTAGTCCGTCAATTTTTAACCGAATCAGGTCTGATTTCCTTTATTTCACTTTTATTGGCTCTGATCATAGCCATTGTGACGCTTCCCTATTTCAATGGACTATCAGGGAAGTTGGTATCAATACCTTATTCCAATCTGCTGTTCTGGGTTATTTTACTGACCGCAACAATTGTATTAGGGCTCTTTTCCGGAAGTTATCCAGCATTTTTTATGTCGCGATTTATGCCAGTTAGTGTTCTCAAGGACGTTGGAAAAAGTAGTGTTGGTGGAAGAAATATTCGGAACTCCCTGGTCGTTTTCCAATTTACCATTTCCGTTTTTTTAATCGTAAGCACTATAGTCGTTTTTCAACAATTGAATTTCATTCAAAGTAAAGACCTCGGTTATACCAAAGATCAGGTTCTTCTTATCGATGATACCTATGCAGCAGGAAATCAGGTTCAGGCCTTTAAAGAAGAAGTACTCAGTTTGAGTCAGGTGAAAAATGCCACATTAAGTAGTTTTTTACCCACACCCTCTTCCCGTTCCAATAGTTCATACTTTAAAGAGGGTGCCATGACCCAGGAAAATGCACTCCAGATACAAACCTGGGATGTTGATCACGATTACCTTTCGACCTTGGGGATGGAGCTTATCTCCGGACGCAATTTTGACCGTCAATTTGCCACAGACTCAACGGCAGTACTAATAAATGAAGCAACTTTGTCCGTTATGGGCATAGGGAGTGAAGATGCTTTAGGGATGCGACTTTCACAGGATATAGAGTTAGAAAGACCAGAATTCTATACCATTATTGGAGTAGTTAAAAATTTTCACTACGAGTCGTTGCACGAAAATATTGGGGCCCTGGGCCTTTTCTTGAACAATTCCACAGGAAATATGGCAATTCGACTGAATGCCGGAGATTTTTCAAATACCCTCGAAAATATCGAACAAATATGGAATGAAGTTGCGCCGGGACAACCTTTCAGTTATCGTTTCATGGATGAATCTTTCAATACCACTTTTG
>RCNG010001544.1_pt1 | contig 15424 bp, 15 predicted proteins | sample 2041371 | NCBI WGS metagenome assembly RCNG01 (sample SAMN09708227, study PRJNA481090) | Marine sediment metagenome, whole genome shotgun sequencing project. | biome: marine sediment; feature: ocean; material: sediment; isolation source: Sewage treatment plant 1 marine sediment (STP1) ... | reverse complement strand
CTCTTGACTATATTGCACTTGTATATTGTGTAAAGCTTGATTAATAGAAGAGTCTTTAAATCCAACTTTTACATACTTTGGAGTGGTAACCTAAATTCATACAAAGAATTAACAATTCTAAGTTAGAATAAAATGAATAAAGGGAAACCATGAGAAGAAGTAAATATAGTCAAGAGTTCAAAGATTCTACAGTACAATTAATATTGAATAATAATGAAAGTGTAGTAAAAGTAGCAGAGGACTTAGACCTAAATCCAAAGACCTTATATTATCAGCCCCAAAACATATTAAAATTGGCAATAAAGATTATTTGGTTTTTATGTTGGAAAATGGAGAACTTAAAATAATGAATCGTGTAGGTAATTCACGAGTTAAGGTATCCGAGAAAATTGATTTCTCCTCTAATAACACTTACTTGTACAAAAATAATTTTATTGTCACGGATAAAAAAGGTACGCTCTATTCTATTGATACCAAAGGAAAAGTTTCGAAAACTAAGCTTAACTATGCTGAAGATCACGGACTGGATGCTACAAACAAAACCCTGGTTAGTAATAATGAAAATATTATGAGTATTAAAGGGAAGAATGTGACTCTGGATTTAGGAGTCTATACCCATCCTACAATATTTTATGTTCATGATAAAATATACATCAGTGTGACTGACATCCAAAGTCAGAAGGTGTATCTGTTTGACAGTAATGCGCTACCAATTCAAAATTTTCCGGTATTTGGATATTCCAGGATAGATCTGGATGATATTGATAATGACCGTAAGATAGAATTTGTTTGTAAAGATCAGGAAAATGCCCTCGTGCTTTACAAAATAAACTAAGGCTTTTTTGAAGACCATCTACACAGTAAAATGAACCGGGTATACAATTCTCCCGGATACTAAATCATTTTTATCTAATTTTCTTCATCAAAGTTCTAATAATTAGGTAATTGTAAGTTTTTTTTGACAAAAAAAGAAAACTTATGAACTCCCTGATTTACCTAAAATTTCGTACTTTAAAAGGCACTTAACACCACAACAATCATGAAAACACTCGCTCAGCTATTCCGTATTATTCTTCCTCTCCTTTTATTCCTGTTTGTAACTCCGGATGCAAACGCTCAGTTATTAAAAAAATTGGGAAAGGCAGCAGAAAGAGCTGCGGAAAACGCCGTTGAAAGAAGGGTAGAAAAAGAAACCCGGGAGAAAACGGATGCAATATTGGATAGCATCCTGGAACCTGGATCTAAAGGTAAACAAGGAAAAGCCCCAAACACAACTGGCGGACAAGAAGGCAATGATGATAATTCAAATAATGGTAGCGGTTCCAATGCTCCTTCGGGTAAAAGTGGCCCAAAAACTTTAAAGATTTATACCAATTATGATTTTGTTCCTGGTGACCGTTTAGTCTTATATGATGATTTCTCCATTGACAACATAGGGGATTTCCCTGCCAAATGGAACACCAACGGTTCTGGTGAAGTGGTTACCCTGGATGATAGTCCGGATAAATGGTTAAAACTATCTGACAGGACCGTATATGTACCTGATCTTCCAGAAACCTTGCCAAATGATTATACCATCGAATTTGACATGATTACCACAGGATTGAATAAAAATACCACTTCCACTGCCAGATTACAATTGACCCTCGATGACAACAATACTCTAAGGGTTGGACATAGTTATGCCCAAATGAGTATTCCATTGGCGCAGTATATTGATGCTGGTATCTTTGTGCGCAATCGCTTCAATAAACAAAATACGGTGCAAAATTATATTAAAAAGGATGTTAGGGATGATATTTTAAACTTGGCACATGTAGCCGTCGCTGTCAACGGCAAACGCTTTAGAATGTGGATGAACGAACGCAAATTAGTAGATCTGCCACGTTTTATTGAACCGGGGTTTCCCCAATATTTCAAATTTGATCTTATTGGAATGTCCAGCGAGAAAACAGCACAATTTGTTTTTATTACCAATGTAAAATTTGCCGAAGGGGGTGAAGATCTCCGAAGTAAATTATTGAAAGATGGAAAATTTTCCACAACAGGTATTCTTTTTGATTCGGGATCGGATAATATTAAACCAGAGTCTTATGGTACCCTAAAAAAAATAGCCGAAGCACTTAATGCTGAATCTGGCATGAAAATCAATATTGTAGGGCATACTGATGCCGATGGCAGTGATGACAGTAACCTTGAACTTTCAAAAAGGAGGGCTATATCGGTCATGAACGCTTTATCAGATGAATTTGGAGTTTCTGGAGATCGATTACAGACTGATGGGAAAGGGGAGTCCGAACCTGTGGGCGATAATGCTACTACTGAAGGCAAGGCCCAAAACAGAAGAGTAGAATTTATAAAATTATAATAGAAATCAATTATCTCACAAATCACATTATTATGAAAAGAAGTTTAATTGCCTTATCCCTTATTGCATTGTTTTCAATCCCAGTCTCCGCACAGAATTGCAGTAAATATTATCCTATGGTCGAAGGAGCTGCGTTCCAATACACCAATTACAATAAGAAAGGAAAAACCGAGGGTGTTGCTGACTATAAAGTTTCCAACGTCAATACTTCGGGAGATGTAACCAGTGCAACCATGTCTATAGATCTTAAAGATGAAAAAGGAAAGGAAATCTATGCAACAGCTTACAACTTCACCTGTACTGGGAATATGGTCTCCATAGATTATGAATCCCTGATTCCCAGTAGCACTTTGCAACAATTTGAGGATATGGAGATGGACATTTCAGGAACCGACCTTGAGCTACCAAATGACCTGAGTGTCGGACTGGAATTGCCAGATTCAAATGTCTCCATAAAAATAAGTATGAGCGGTATCAATATGAATACGACGGTAGATATGATAAACAGAAAAGTTGAAAAACAGGAAAGTGTTACGACACCGGCAGGCACCTTTGATTGCTATGTGATATATAGCGAAAATGTGATAAAAGCAATGATGGTGAATCAATCCTTTCCATCACGGGTTTGGTTTTCAGAGGGTGTGGGAATGATAAAGCAGGATAGTTATAAGAAAAATGGGGATCTAATGACCAGCTCTATTCTTACAAAGTACAGCAACTAAGTAATTAAGGGAAGATAAAAACTGGGTTGATCCCTGGTTTTTTGTTTGTAATTCGTTTCATATTTCGCTACAAAATGAATGCAACTAATTGATTGTTAGGTATTTGATATATTTAATCCACAAAAACAGATTATCAGAATCTGTTCACACAGGTGCTACTAAAGCATTAGAAATATAGTAAAGCCAAAGAATTTTCGCAAAAATATTAAACAATTAAAATAGTGAGTTTTAAGGTAGACGCAGATTTGGTTGCTTTGTTTAAAGGATTGGTCATTTCCTTAAAGCCATATGCCTCAGCTCAGGACGTTGATTTAAGTTTTGAAAGTACTATACAAAGTCAGTATTCGTATTACCATCCCAAAGATATCATCCCTGAATTTACCAAGTTGTTATCTTTAATAATCTCTTTTACCCCTCAATCTTATAATGTACACGTCTCTTTCGATAAAGATGCATCTAATGAAGATTATTGTTCATTACAGATTTTGAATACAGGTGTAAATCTGTCTCATGTCACTGAAATTCTCAAATCTGTTACGTTTCAAATTACCGTTGAGGATCTAAATCCAGAAAGCACCCTGTTTAAAGTTTCAATTCCCATTTTGTCCTCGACTGATTCTACTCAAAAACATGCTGTAAAATCTCCGGGCATTAAAGAAATATCGCCATACTATCTTGAAATTGGGAAGCGATTAAAATCGTATTTTGGCAATATTGATGAGTTGGAAGCTGCTGCTTTGAGAAAAGGGTTTAGCGAAGGTGTTTTTCTTAAAAAGGTCAATGCCAGCATTACTTCCAATATACATGATAATGATTTTAAGGTTGATTTGCTAGCTGCATCTGTAGCACTAAGCAGTACACAACTATTTCGAAAAATAAAAATGCTCACTAAAATGTCACCTGGCAGATACATTTTGTTTTACCGCTTACATCGTGCAAAAGAACTGCTTCAATCCAAAGACAGAGAGCTTAATGTAAGCGAAGTGTGCTATCAGGTGGGATTTGTAAGTAAGAGTCATTTTACAAGATCTTTTCACAAAGAATTTGGTTTTAATCCATCGAACTGCAAATAATCGTCCAATGGAACACTCAGTCAAAAAATTGCAATAATCAGGCTACCAACTCATTAAGCGATAGTATAATTTTAGACTATCTAAATAAAACTAAATTATGGAAAATCTTAAAAAGAACAGAGAACTTATTGTAAAGTACTTTAAGGCTATTAGCGGGGTTCCTAAACCTGGTGAGTTACTGGACAAGTATATGACGGACACGGTCCTCAGAGAACATATTATTTTCTTTGAAGGTGCTTTCCCATGCTATGACCTTTTTATTGAGGAAATGATTTCAGAAGGTAACAAAGTATTCGTAAGAGGGCGCTTAAAAGGAACTCACGAAAATGAATTTAATGGCATCCCTTCAACAAACAAAAAGGTGGACTTTCCTTTTTCAATACGTTATGTTATCGAAAATGGAAAGATTGCAGATCACTGGATGATCGCTGATCAAATGATTTTGATGGAACAACTAGGCGTAATGGAAAATAAAAAAGAAGAGCCGGCTTAGATTCATTGCTCTAATTACCAGGGCAAACTCTTAAAATTCAATTGCTGCGCCAATCTTGGCTCAGGATTACTATGGCCAAAAACCAAGTGAAATTGTTAGGAAAAAAACAAAGTAAAAAAAGAAATCACATTTCAAAAACCAACATGGGGTTAACCTTTTTCAGTATGGACTATTAAAGGGCAACAATAAGTAAAAATCTAAAAACAAGAATAATGAAAACACTAAAAACACTGGTATTAATTAGCTGCTTGGCCAGCATAGCCATGGTACAGGCCCAAACCGATCCGAAACCCAAAACCGAAGTCACCAATAACTTCCTGGATCTGCAGGCCAGCACCCTCGGCAATATCTTTGGTGATTCACTTACGGGGGGTAATGGGGAGGTCACCAATTACCTCGATCTGGTGAACAAAAGCGATATGCCCGAGGCCGATAAGCAAAATTTGCGAGACGCCTATCAGCGCTATGCCAAAACATTGGATGCCCAGGGCAAGGATTCCTTACAGTCGGTCCTTTCGAAACAACTATTGACCGCAAAAAAAGACACCATTAAATAGCCTAAAAACCGTACACTGATAAAACCATTTCCTATGAAAAAATTAGTTAGCAGTATCCTCTTACTTGGCGTACTGATCTCCTGTGGGGAGATCAAAGAAAAGGAGAATGATCAAAACACGGATCAAGAGATCCCTAAAAAAGAGGCAAGCATCGAAACATTACCCAGTACCGATTATAGCTCCCTATTAGTGAATTATGAATGCGACATGACTGTTGCCGAGGTTGCGAACGCACTGAATATACCTGAAAGCGACGTAAGCATTCCAAAACCGCACAGACAAGGCCAATGCGGTTTTATAATCAAAGGTTTTGGTGAAAATCAGCTAGGTGATGAGACCCCAATTATTTGGTTCCTTGAAGACCTTGGAAAAACTCAGGTCAATAAAGAAATTAAAAACTATTTGGATGACGAAGCCAATAACGAAAGTGTTTTAGGTATGGGTATCGACCTGAGCGAAACGGGCGACAGTTATATAGCCAGGCAATCCGTGCGTGGCACGGTGGTTATTATGAATGCAAATTATGACAAATGGCTAGTGCTTAGCTATTCCCCAAAATACATGTATAAAAGCAGAACCCAAGAACAACATGATGCATTGGGAGAGAAAATGATTGGACTTGCCAATTATTTATTGAAAAAACACAAAAAATAAGCGCTATGAAAACCAAAATAGCAAACTACAGCTTAACTGCACTTTTCTTGCTTATCTCGCTTTTTAGCTATGCACAAAAGAAACCAGGGTTTATGCCGCCATCCATAGACGATGAGGAGATTCCTGTCGTAAAAACGGAGCTTCCGGTACCAGAGGAAGGAAAAGACTATGTGGTAAAATATTTTAAAGGCATCACCGATGGCGTGGAAAGCAGGATTGCCGTAAAAAAACTGGGGTACATTATACGACCTGCCATGGTACAGGTCATTTCAGAAGATGGCCGGGAACTCGCCATAGAACTGGTCAAAAAGAACTGGGACGATGTGGTTCGGAGTGGAAAAACCAAAGACGGCAATTTTGAAAGCTCTTTTAAAACAGCCATGGAATTCGGAATAAAAATAAGTGCCAAGGAAATGGGTATCCCCTTTATCGTTGCAGTATCTGCTGGGGTAGAACTGTTTCCGGTAAGTAACCTTTTTGTGGATGCAGGGACCATGAGGTCTGGTGATGGGAACAAAGAAATGTCGACTACCAATGAAACCGAATTGATGGGTCAAGAATCGGGGCAATCGAACACTATCCTTTTTATCATCATAGCCCTTGCTCTTGTAGGCATACTAGCATTGCTTGCGGTACTGGTGTTCAAGAAAAAAGGCAAAGGAGCCGCTACCTTATTATTATTGATGATGGTACTTCCATTGAGTGCAGGAATCGTACCAACAGATATAGAGTTACTAGGCGGTTTGGCAGAAAATTTAGTAAAAGGTTTAGGGAATCATTATGGAAAAGGCGGCTTCAACGGTGATGATCCTTTAAGTGAAGATGACAAAGAGCACGAACCTGAAGTAGATCCCAGAGGGCAGCCCAGTTTACCTTCCAGTTGTTATGAGATAACCCGGATGGGGCGCCAAGGAGGCTCGGGAGGTTCAGGAAGCAATATGGATGGGCCTAATGGGACAAAAAACCCTGATAATGCCGGGGATGGTCCAACCAGAACTTTGGGTGGTGGGATGGCTGGAGGTATTAGCGGAGGAGATGCAGGAGAAGATGTAGGTCATGAGGATGGAAAAGATAGGGATTACGAAAAGGAACGCCAAAAGTTAAATGAAAATTACCAACGAGATTTAGAAGAAGTCGAAAACGTTTATGAATGGGGAAAAATAGATGCAGAGGATAATTACAATCAATCTATTAGAGAAGCATCAAAACAATTGGATAGGGACGTAGAGAACGCAAATGGAGATACAGAGTTAATGGCTCAAGCCTCTGCAAATAATGCAACTACCGTAGCCCAATTATCTACAACCCTTGCAACAACCAATGCTCAATTATCTATTGATTATTCTGTTGAAGTTGCTGATTTAGGTGTAAGATTAGCAGATGGCCTATCTGCGCTGCTCCAGGAGGAATCTTCACAACAAAATAATGAAGGAGGAGAAAAAGACCCCAATAGAGAACCGAAGAAGGATCCGGACAGGGAAGAAGGGAAGAGTATTGATAATGGGGGTACAAACAAGGGTGTCGATTCACCTGATGACTCAGGAAACCTTGATGACAATAGAGCAACTGAGGAAAGGGAACGGAATAGGGAAAAGGAAGAAGGTTGCAATTGTTTGGAAGCGGCCTACGCAGATCTGCTGAAGCAGCGCTATTCCTTGGAAAAATTATTAAAAATTGGGCAGCACACCAAAAAAGTGACCGATTTCGGAATCTCCTTTGGGGACGATTTCTCTGGTGTCCATGGGGTTTCTGGTCTGGTATGGCAAACACAAAGGGCCAAGGTTTTAAAATCGATTGACAAGTTCGATATCACCTACAACAACAAATACAAGGAACTCATTGATAAATTGTATAACGCCCTAATCAAAATCGATGAATGTGAGAACCAGTTAGGGTACGAAAATTGGTACAGCCAATCGGGTTTTATTTACTATGAATTTATGAAGGTACGTTATGCCCATTATAAATAGATGACCATGAAAAAAACAATCACCCTACTTTGCTTTTTAGGCTGTATTTTATATGCCTGTAAAAACGACACAAAAGAGTCCAAAGAGGATCCTATTGTGGTGTCCGAAGAAGTTAATACAGAACCGGAAGAAGAACCCGAAATTGACATGGGCGACCTTATGAATGTTATGGGAGGTCTTTTGACCGGAGGTGCCGACAAAGACTCTACTGGGCAAGGTTTATTTACGCCGGAAGGACAGCTCAATGTAGAATTCTTAAAAAGCGAGGAAGGGAAACCTATGCGCAAAGTATTTGCCCAGATAGCCGAGGTTTCAGAGGAAGAGGTAGACTTATCACTTACTCTGATGCCCGATAACGATATCGTAAGTGTAAAACATGCGGAACAAATAGAAAAGGACTTGTACAATCCTGAGGTAGAAGCCTATGAAAAAAGTGGGGAAGCATCCGAAAATTTCCTGGAGCTCATCGCCGAAAGCCGGACCACCGCCAAAGATCGCACTAGCCTTTTTAAACAAAAGGCCCTGAAGGGAAAGGAGCAATTCTACAAAGACAACCCCTCCTGGTTTGCCCTAGACGAAAGTGTAGAAGACACCTATATAGACTATCGTAATAATATGGTTTATTTACCTCTTGGCGACGTCTCCTTCGCAGACGCTGTAGTAGAGTTTATTCCTGGAAAACCAAAGGGAAGGGCCCCTAAAGGTTCTTTGGGTCCCGCCCAGGGAAGACTGCTAACTTTAAAAGACTGTGCAACATTAGGTATAAAAGGAATCCTCACCTTATACTTTGAAGACAACTCCATTTCCGATGTCAATGGACCCGATATTTATGTCTTTGAAATTGGCCAGATAGAACCCACCAATATCGAAATTTCAAAAAATGGAACCCATTGGATTAATGTAGGCAAAATAGAAGGGGGTACGGCTGGTCTTGACATTCATGACTACGTACAGCCAGGAGACACCTTTAACTACATCCGTCTAACTGATCTTGACACCTATAGTGGTATGCCGGGAGCCGATGTTGATGCCGTCGCCGCCATTGGCGGTGCCCTGCGCATGAACCTGGATAGTGCGGTACTCTTTGAAACTGGCGCACATGTACTCAAAGAACAAGGGATTGCTGCGATTCAAGAGTTGGCAGCACAAATGAAAAACATTAAAAAAGGCACCATAACCATAGAAGGTCATACCGATGATGTGGGTAGTGACGTAACCAATAAAACATTATCACAAAAACGTGCGGCCAGCGTGGCATCAGCATTGAAAAAAGCTCTTGATAATCCTACATTTAAATGGAAAGAAATGGGTTATGGGGAAAGCAAGCCCCTTGTCACCAATGATACCGATGAAAACCGCCAGAAAAACCGACGGGTAGAGATCTTGGTGACACCGTTTTAGCTAAAACTGAGGCCTACACTACAGTCTTATGTTTAATTATTTCCGCCTCAAAAAGCTGGGAAAAGTGTCTGAGTAGTTTTTCCTTGACCTCGTCCATCGAAACTTCCTTTTGTCCTAATTCCACATTCAACGAAGTTACCGCCTTCCCTTTGATCCCGCAGGGAATCATCAGATCAAAATACCCCAAATCAGCATTTACATTCAATGCAAAGCCGTGCATAGTCACCCAACGGCTGGCACGTACACCCATGGCACATATTTTTCTGGCAAAGGGAGTGCCAACATCTAACCAAACACCGGTTTCCCCTTGTGAGCGTTCAGCCTTTAAACCATACTCAGCTAAAGTCAGGATTACCATTTCCTCAAGGAAACGCAAATATTTATGAATGTCTGTAAAGAAATTATCAAGATCTAAAATTGGATAGCCCACAACTTGTCCAGGCCCATGGTAGGTGATGTCTCCCCCCCTATTTATCTTGTAGAATTTTGCCCCCCTTATGGCCAGTTGCTTTTCATCAACCAGCAGATTGGTAATATCCCCACTCTTACCCAAAGTATATACATGCGGATGTTCTACAAACAGAAAGTGATTAGGGGTCTCCACGAGGGTTTCCTCCCGCCTGTTTTTGATTTTGAGATCAACGGTTTGCTGAAACAACAGTTCCTGGTAGTCCCAGGTTTCTTTATAGTCTTTTAAGCCTAAATCCTGTAGTGTTACTTTTTTGTTCTCTACCACTATATTGAATTAAACATTTTGATCCGTGAACCGCTAATTTTCTTGCCCCAACCCTAAAGGGAATGAAAATTTGCTATTATCTCTCAAGGATTTCATTAATCCTTTTTGTTACTATTGCAAATTCGTTATCGATTTCTAAATTTTCAAATCGGATTACTTTCAATCCATAACCCTCAATAATTTTCGTCCGATCTTTATCATACTCAAGGCTTGACTTATGTTGTTGGCCGTCCAACTCGATTACCAATTTTGCGCCATGGCAGTAAAAATCAAGAATGTAGTATTTGAAAGGGTGTTGCCTTCGAAACTTGTAGCCCTTAGGTCTAGTTCTTAAAAATTTCCATATTTTTTTTTCTTGGGGTGTCTCTAAATTTCGCAACACATTAGCAAAGGCAAACTTATGCGCTTGTGCTCCGGCATGCATCCCTTCTGCCTTTAGCAAATCTTTCTTTTTTTGCATAAGTTTTAGATTAAACCAATAATTCCCCTTAGTGGGGATGGAACGAAAATTGACCTATATTCGATTAAGGTAGAAAAAACCTCACCCTTTAGGGCTGGGGTATGTTTTTTCGTCTTTTAGTGATATATTTTTTTGCTCCTGGTAGTCCCAGGTTTCTTTATAGTCTTTTAAGCCTAAATCCTGTATGGCAACCTTCTTGTTCATCGCAGGCAAAGATACAACCTTCAGCTGGGATTATTAAGGATCACCAAAGCAGCAATTACCCCTGGAACCCATCCACAAAAGGTTAAAAGTAGAACAATAAGAAAAGATCCGCAACCTTTACCAATAACCGATAAAGGCGGAAAAATAATGGCCAGCAACACTCTCCAAAAGCTCATAGTTCAGGTTTAATGATTGACCCCGCCCTATTGCCGGACAGGTGTAACTATTGGACGTAATAATTTGCGTTTTGTTACAGCAAAAAGGATCAATTTTTTATTAAACTATAGGCCCCGTGCTTACAGGGCCTATATAAACAAAAAAACAAACAACTTTGAAGATTACTACTATGAAATTATAAAGAATTTTTATCAGATTCTGACATTTCACAAAGTCCTTTAAGGGTATCCTCAATATCACCGGGGGTGCTCATTATTTTCATAAATGTACCCATTGTCAAGTCTGGCCAATGCAAGGCAATTCTATATTTACCATGTAATATGGTTGCCTCCTTACCCTGCAGTATAATTTCATACGGCATTGCAGCTACATGATCCATTCCTATTTTAGGTAAAAAATAGGATTCACCATCTTCCTTACTTTTTAATCCCACACCAAATACTGCAACCTTTTCGTTACTGTAAATAATCTTATAGACCTCAAATGTTTCGCCCTTTTTGGCTTTTAGATTTCCTTCAATTCTTCAAATGAAGAAAATTCATTTAGGGTAACAGGATCTGTGAAATAAGGCATCAATATTTTATAATGGTATTTTTTAAGTTTATCGGCCTCCACACTTCCACCAAAAGGGACGAAATCATTACCAATAGCGGAAAAAGTTGTTTTTAAATCCGTACTGAATTTTTCAAAAACACTTTTGTAAGAGTTATAATTATCTCCTAAATAAGCTCTTAAGATGTAATCAGGATTTGTATACGAAATGGTAACCTCACCGTCTTTCTGCACCAGGCCTACTTTAAATACTGATGCAAGAGCTCCTCTGTCTCCAACTTTTATAACTGTATTTTTTAAATCATTGCGTGTAAATGCAATCACTTTTAAAGAACTTCTATTCGCAGGATGGTAAGATCCCAAAACCTGAAATGAATTTTCTTTAAGTGCAGCCAATACATCTTCAGATACCTGCTGTATGCTATTATCCGATTTACCAATCTCAATATATGGCGATATTTCCTGGCTACTAGAATGTAATGCGAAACCTACTAAGGCAATAATACTGAATACGATTTTTTTCATTTTTTAAGGATTTATTTAAAACTATAGTTAGCGTATTTGCTGTTTTTTCTTCTTAAAGTATTGAGTAAGCTCAAAAACCACCATAATTCCCTCAACAAAAAGTGATCATTTGAAATAAAGAGCAAATAAAGGGAAGTTTGGGTAAGTAATCTATGATTTTTATCATGATTTTGAATTAGTTTAATAAGAGAAAACCTATTTCATAATAGAATGAAAATATTGGATTGATAGATTAGCGCATTGTACCTATATTTGCAGCTTTAACGACCAGTTTATGCAACTTTCTGAGCAAGAAATCGTACGTAGAGAAAAACTAAATAAGCTTCGGGAAATGGGGATTAATCCCTATCCTGCAGCCTTGTTCCCCGTAGATGCCACTTCTGTGAGCATTTCCAACAATTATGAAGAGGGGAAAAAGGTTGTAATTGCCGGTAGGTTAATGTCCAGAAGGATCCAGGGTAAAGCTTCATTTGCAGAATTACAGGATAGTGAAGGACGTATTCAAGTCTACTTTAACCGGGATGAAATTTGTGCTGGTGATGATAAAGTCAAATACAATGAAATTTATAAAAAACTGCTTGATATTGGTGACATCATTGGAATAGAAGGAGAACTTTTTATTACACAAGTAGGGGAAAAAACCGTAATGGTTAAAGATTTTACACTCCTAAGTAAAGCCCTAAGGCCTTTACCCCTTCCCAAAAAAGATGCAGAAGGCAATATCTATGATGAGTTCAACGATCCTGAGCAACGATATCGCCAACGTTATGTTGACCTGGCTGTTAATCCTGCTGTCAAGGATACGTTCATAAAGCGAACGAAAATAACCAATAGTATCCGTGAGTTTTTAAATGATAAGGGGTATTTAGAAGTAGAAACTCCAATTTTACAACCTATCCCCGGAGGAGCGGCTGCAAGACCCTTTGTAACACACCATAATGCTCTGGATATACCTCTTTACCTCAGAATAGCCAATGAACTTTATCTAAAGCGACTCATAGTGGGTGGTTTTGACGGGGTATACGAATTTGCCAAAGACTTTAGGAATGAAGGGATGGACCGCACCCATAACCCCGAATTCACAATGATTGAATTGTATGTGGCATATAAAGATTACAACTGGATGATGGGCATGACAGAGCAATTACTTGAAAAAGTGGCTAAAGATGCTACCGGCAGCACCAAGGTAACCGTGAGTGACAAGGAAATTGATTTTAAAGCCCCTTACCCCAGAGTGCCTATCCTGGATGCCATTAAAACCCATACCGGCTTTGATGTGTCGGCAATGAATGAAGCCCAGTTACGTGAAGTATGCAAAAAGCTACATTTGGAAGTAGATGAGAGTTTTGGCCGCGGAAAGTTAATAGACGAAATTTTTGGAGAGAAGTGTGAGCATTTATACGTACAGCCCACCTTCATCACCGACTATCCCAAAGAGATGAGTCCATTGACGAAGGAGCACCGATCTAAACCCGGACTTACAGAGCGTTTTGAACTGATGGTTAACGGCAGCGAATTGGCCAACGCCTATTCAGAGCTCAACGATCCTATCGACCAACGCGAGCGCTTTGAACACCAATTGGCGTTAGCGCAAAAAGGCGATGATGAGGCTACCCAATTCATTGATTATGATTTTCTTCGCGCCCTGGAATATGGTATGCCCCCTACTTCGGGGATTGGCATTGGCATAGACCGCCTGGTGATGTTTATGACCAATACTTCATCAATACAAGAAGTGTTGTTCTTTCCTCAAATGCGGCCCGAAAAAAAGCCCCTTGAATTAAATGAAAGTGAAAAAGCGATTTTTAACATCTTAGAAACCCATAAAACCATGCCATTGGCCGATTTAAAAGAAGCTGCCGGATTAAGTAATAAGGCTTGGGATAAGGGTCTTAAAGGTTTGAACAAATTGGGGTTAACTAAAGTGGTAAAAGAGGATGATACCCTTCTTTGCAAATTAAATGAGTAATAAAAAGGATATTTTATTCTTATTTGTTTCATTATCAGTATTTTACACCTAGTGCATTTCATCGAATGAGTGTTAAAAATTGAAATAAAGACCCCTGTCTTTTCGTTATAATAATAGAATCCCAAATCTGTTTTTATGAAGAAAATCTACTTTCTGATCATTTTAGCAGCATTTTTCACTTCCTGTTCTAAGGACGCATCTCCTTCTGATCCTGATCCCAACTCAACATTAGAGGCATGTTTTGAGGTGAGTAAAGAGATCCTTATGGTAGGTGAAAACCTGCAAATAAACAATTGCTCTGCAGGAGCGATAGCATACTCCTATAATCTTGGTAACGGAGAAACACGTTCGGAAGAAAACCCTACTGTAGTTTACGGAAAACCAGGAGATTATACCATCGCCTTAACGGTTTCGAATGAAGTTATGGAAACGAAAACAGCTTCCCGACAAATTTTGGTGAATGATGCCGTGGTCCAGGACTTTTTTATTTTTCCTGATATAGCAGACGGGTTTAATGGAATTCCCATGGAAACCGGGGTAAATCCGGTAAATGGATTAATCTATTCTATTGAACTTTTGGAAGACCTGGTAGGGACTGGTGGCTCCAAATTTTATTACAGGGAATTAGATGAAAATTATATGCCGGCCTCACATTATTTGGCCGATAAACCTTTTAATTCAAATAGCGCTTTTGTTAATTTTTATCCGAGTGAAAATATGAATTTTGTGTTTTCAAGAACATTGGATGGCCTTTATGGAACTCAGGAACTTACCTTTAACAATGCCTTTAACTTTATGAATGGGATTAATTCATCTACCAAACACAGTTATGGTTTCCTGGCAAACGGTACCAACTTCTTTTACTTTGGTACGGAAGAAGATAGTGGTATCTACAAAACGGCTGTTGAAACAAGGAATTCCTCAGGCGATGCATTCGCGGTGGTCCTTAATTCATTTGGAGATGCAGATTCCATGATAGGTGATATGATTGAAGTTGAAAACGGTTTTATCGCTTTTGGAGCAGTTTTCAGTAAAAATGATACAAATCCGAAAATAACAAACTATAAACCCTTGTTAATTTTCTTTGACTCCGGTCTGAATGTTACTTCCCATGTTATATATGAGGATTCCGTATTGGGCTCCAAAATCAGTTCTGCCAATGACCTGAACGGAAGTTATCACTTAGAACAGCTTTCTAATGGCAATATCGCGATGTATGCCAATGGCGAACTTACTCTGGCTAATACGAGCGGGGCCAAGATATTATCTTCATATTTTGAAGGAACAAAGAATAATCAGGCTATGGTGTCCTTAGGAGATTCCTTTGTAATATCAAGCGACGAGAATTTAAGAAAATTTGACAATAATGGAAATCAAATTAAAGTACTTAATTATCCCGGAAATTATCTACCTGAAATACTGAACATTAATGGCAATTTATTTTTTATTGCCGGTTTTGATAAAGAAGGAGAGGTAAAATTGTTATATGGCTTAACAGATACTAACCTGAATCCTATTAATTTGAATGAATAGCATTTTACAGCTAATTTAAAAGGGAGCAAG
>RCNG010003244.1_pt1 | contig 15460 bp, 13 predicted proteins | sample 2041371 | NCBI WGS metagenome assembly RCNG01 (sample SAMN09708227, study PRJNA481090) | Marine sediment metagenome, whole genome shotgun sequencing project. | biome: marine sediment; feature: ocean; material: sediment; isolation source: Sewage treatment plant 1 marine sediment (STP1) ... | reverse complement strand
TTTTTTCTGAAAATAGGGGTCGAACCGAGGGTTTGAAAACCTCGGTTCGACCCCTATATCCGTTGACCGTTCGAAGGCGGGCGGCTCGGTAACGTCGCCGATGTAGGCCGGGCCTGCATCGCTCGGTCTGACGAACAGGTACAATGCCACTTCCGGTCGCGGGATTCTCTGGCCCCGGCAGCCGGCTCACACAATGATTGGCTACATCCATATACGCACTCCCGCGGCCGCCCTATCGTTGGCGGCGCTTATTGTCACGCTGCTTTCGAGCTGCGCCTCGGCGCCCACGAACGTCGAAAACATTTGCGCCATCTTCGAAGAGAAGGGCCGCTGGTACAAGGACGCGAAGAAATCCGAGGAGCGCTGGGGCACCCCCATCCATGTGCAGCTCGCGATTATCCGCCAGGAATCAACCTTCAAGTTCGACGCCAAGCCGCCACGCAATAAGTTGCTCGGCTTCATTCCCTGGAAGCGGCCGTCCGATGCTTACGGCTACGCCCAGGCGCTCGAGAGCACTTGGGCCCGGTACCAGAAGGACACCGGGCGGCGCGGTGCCGACCGTGACGACTTTGGCGACGCCATCGACTTTGTTGGCTGGTACACGCACCTGTCTCAAACGGTGGCCGGCATTTCGAAGTGGGATCCCTACAATCAGTACCTCGCCTACCACGAAGGCCAGACCGGATGGCTCAAAAAATCGTATCGCTACAACGGCAAGCTGAAGAAAATCGCGCGCACCGTGGATTACCGTGCCGAGGAATGGGGCGCACAGCTCGCCCGTTGCGAGGACGAACTCGACAGCGGCTGGTGGATATTCTGAGCCTTGCAGCCGGCCGCGAGGTTTAGCGCGTGGGGGTGATTGTCATTGGCGCACACGCGCGAACTTTCAATCCGCTTCATTACCCGCCTCGATCGACTGGGCTTGCATGCGCCGATTGAGCCATGGCACAAGCCACGGCACGAACCTGGTTACGTAATGAATGCGTCGCGAATACTTGTCCGGGAAGACATGAAGCCGATTGCGGCGGACGCCCGTTATTATCCGCGCAACGACGTCCGAAGGTTCCGAGATCAGGTACGCCGGTACAATCCGCCGTTGCTCGTATCCGTGTTGTGGCGAATCGAGAATGGGCGTCTGGCTGAAACACGGGTAGACGTTGGTCACATGAACGCCGGTGCCTTCCAGGTCGGCGGCCAGCGATTCACCGAATCCTCGCAACCCGAACTTCGATGCGCAGTATGACGACAGCCCCTGGGAGCCGATCCAGCCGGCCAGAGACGACATATTGACGACATGTCCACTGCCGCGTTCGACCATACCCGGAAGAAAGAAATTGCAGAGCCGCATCGGCGCCAGCAGGTTTAGCTGCATGAGCGTTTCCCAGTGGTCCCGCGGGACATGGTCCAGGCGCCCGGCGACGCCAATACCTGCGTTGTTGATCAGGATATCGGGTACCACCCCGCGGGACGTGCAGAGTCCAGCGACCGCGTCGCAGCCCTCCGCCGTCGCAAGGTCAGCGGCAACCGACATGACAAGATCGTCGCCGGCATCATCAGTAACAGCGCGCAACGCACGATCGTTGACATCAGTCAGTATCAGCTTCGCGCCCGCGGCACGAAACTGCCGCACCATGTGCCGACCGAAGCCACCGCCGGCTCCGGTAATCAGGACTGTCTTGTTCGTTGCATCTGTCATCGACGTCAGTGTGTCTGCTCAAGTCGCAGTAGCATAACAGGCGCTCGATACCTCCAGGTACGCTCATCAATGTCGCCCTGCATTGGTTTCGCAGCCGTATTCCAAATGAACGTGTAATAAAACACAGGGACAGCTGGTCTTCTGGTTCATGCGACTCCAACTCCTGCTCACAGTATTCGGCTTGTTCCTTGGCGGCAATATTGCTGCCGATGAGGCACGCATAGCTCCCGACTGGACGCTGCAGTCCGAAAGCGGGGAAACGGTCACACTGAGTGAAGCCGCGGCTAAGCAGCCGGTCATCGTTCTGTTCTGGGCAACCTGGTGTCCTTACTGCAAAGCGCTGATGCCGCATATCCAGAGTATTGGCCTCGAGCACGGTAATGAGATCAGAGTCCTCGCCATCCACTTTCGCGACGACAAGGGCGATCCTGTCGCTTACATCGAAAGTGCTGGATACGATTTCACTCTTCTGCCAGACGGTGACGAGGTTGCCAAACTCAATAGAGTCTGGGGGACACCGGGTCTCTTGATCATCGATCGCGACATGAACATTCGCTACGACCTGTATAAGCTGCCGAAACCCGATCTATCGGCTGCCGGAGAGTCTCCGGCTCATCGCAAAAAGGCAGCGTACCTGGCGCCGTACTGGGCGGCCGAACTACGGAAGTCTCTGGACCTCGTACTGAGCGAGATGGCGGAGTAAGAAATAGCAGCGTTCGACTTGGTGCCCGAGCTGTTGAATTTCACTGCGCCTCGTAGACCTCCGTCTCGGGATGGAATGCATACCACGCAAACCAGAACGCCGTTGTCGTCGGAATTTCTGATCCATCGCCGTTGACGATCCGGGCTGTCTGATTCTCTGCATCGAATTCAACGCTAAAGTCTGCGCCCGCGAATTCATCTTCAAACCGGCGCGTGCCCTTTTTCAACTCCTCGAATGGATACGCCTTGAATCGGCCATCAACCTCGAGTCCCATTACAATTTCTTTACGTGGATACCTATCGCTCGAATGGGTAACCGGAAAATACAGTTTGCCGGTCCTGCCGTAGTTGGGGTATGGGTCCAATCTGTAATTTCGCGAGTAACCGGTCTTGTTCGAGAGCACGCGCGTCTCGGGATACCGTTCGACCCATTCCTGCCAGCTGGTGTGTGACAACGGCAGTTGTTGCAGGCGCGTCCCCTTCATCGGGCCAGTAACGGCCTGGACCATTAGCTGTGACCACAGGGAGTTGGTTTCCAGGTCGTACATCAGCACATCGCTGTTGTACAAAAGTCCTGACACGCCGAATTCATGGCTGCGTCCATTTATGGCCGCTTCGAAGGCGGTACCGCTGCCGCAGAGGGGGCAATAGGTAACGACGACTGAGGTGCCACCGATAACATCGTTTACGATTTCGTGATAGTTGAGTATCCGTATCGGATACGCGCGGGCGACGCCGTTTATTGATATCCCCAAGACACGGTCACGGTCATTCAGGTAGGCAGCATCATCAGCAACGACGAATTCGGGATCATCCAGTGACGGAATTCCATCGCGTGGCGGCCCGCCCATCTTTATGTCGTTGACAGGAATCAGCGCATCGTCGAGGTGGAACCCGTTTTTAGATTCTGCGCTAGCGGTGGATGACATCAAAAACAGAAAAACCGTTAGCCAAAGTTGTATCAATAGATAATCGGACGTTTTCATCGTACCTTGCCTGCTGTAGTGAGGAGATAGCCGGCGCGCATGATGGCGCTGCTACACGCATCTTTCGACGGTGCTGATGCAGCGTAATGGGCCAGGCGATTGCTGCAGATCGACAGGGTTGAATCGCAACATTGGTAAGGATGCTGCTTCGCAGCCACTCGACCCTCTCCCGCGACAGCACCGTATCTAATCAGACCGGGGTTAGTCCGAGTAAATTACAGGTATCTCCCTTGAACTCGGCACATTACCCGCCGGCTGCACCAACGATTCGGTTCTCTCGCAAAACGGCCAGGTAAACGTCGGGCTCCGGGCGAACCCTGTAGTTGTCGGTTTCATGCACCCATAGAATGCGTCCGCCCTTATCGGTGATGACTACTGTCGGCAGCACTGTGTCACTGTCGTAACCCAACACCTGCAGCCCCATGGGCAACCCATTGGGATGGTAGATCCCCAGGGCGCGGGCGGCCCGATTGCCTTCATCGGTCAGGAAGTCGAACGGTGCGTCAAATCTCTTTGCCAGCGCTACCGTATTCTTGTGCGGCTGTGGCGAGACCAGTGCGATCCGAACGCCCTGCGCCTGCAACTGTTTGTACTGGGTAACGAGCTCTTTGATTTGTGCCATGCAAAGCGGGCACCAGTTTCCCCGAAAGAAAATCCAGATCGTCGGTTTGTCACTTAAGGACGACGAGCTGACGGCTTCCCCGGCGATGTCTTTCAAATCGAAATTCGGTAAGGCGCTGCCAATCTCCAGCTGTCTACTGGGCTGCCGGTCAAAGCTGGAGTACCAATAGGCATACAGCATGAAACCGATCCAGGCGGCGATTGCCAGAAGCGGTGCTTCGGGACTACCGCCGCGGATATAGCCCCAGGACGCCAGCACGACGCCTGCTGTCCCCAGCACAATCACTGTTGGGAAACGGGCGCTCGTTCTGGCGACGTTCTGAAACATCATTAGCCAGCCGAGGATGATTACGAACGGCACGGTAACCAGCAACACGCCACCCCAGGTCAAATAGTCGTGGGTTATCCAGAATGACCGTCCTGCGATCACGGCGATCGATACGACTGCAATCATGTACAAACTGACAAATACTGATTTCATGGCCTGCCCATAATAACCAAGGAGTACTGCTTCATTTTGATTTCAGCACGTCAAACATGCGTCCCTGAATCGCTTGTAAGACAACCACGACATGACGAAGAAAACGGCTGCCATCGCGAACGAAAGGTAGTCAAAATCACCGCGATCAAAGGACAGATACGCCCCCACGGCGAACAGAATCGCGCCAAAGAACGCGTACATTGAAACCGAGGCTGGCATCGGCGGCGTCAATCCGATACCGAAACTCTGCTTAAGCCTTGTTGTCAGGCGATACGCCTCCTGAATCTCTGCTGCGCAACCTGTACTACAGGCAATTCCCCGCCCCGTATCGTCACTACAATCGGGGCACGCAGCCTTACCACAGTGGCAGCACACGGCAATTGCCGCGCGCTCTTGATGTCGAAAACATTGCATGGCTCAAATCTCTTCAATTCCCCGCTCCGGATGTGCCGAGATATACAAAAAGACCATACAATGCCGCGCTTTGTTACAGCCTGGTTCAATTATGTGTCACATAGACCGCGTGGACCCGATAGCCTTATCGCTACCTCACGATAGTTGCTTGTAGTTTAGGCAACGCTCCACCGTCGACCTGACGATTTCAAAATGCGGAGACACATCGAAATCGCGTAGCATGAACAGATTGTTGGTGGGGTACGGAACGGACACGCACAAACCCTGCGCGCCAATCACGGCCCGCCGGTCGCGGTCAGTAGTTGTGGTTTGGGTACCGGGATGGACGCTGCTGCCGATACCTGGCGGCTATGGAGAAATCGTATCGCTGCGTGGCTACGCAGCGAGGCTGTTTACTCGCCTATGCGGCCTTTTTCATTTTTCTTGGCTTTCTTTGCGGCTTTCTTCTCTTTTGGCGTCATACCCGGCTGCTTCTTTGCTTCTTTGTTGCTCTTTTGTTCTTTACCCATGACATTCACCCAGTGTGAGATCGAATTCGCAGACCTATAAGGTACATAATACGCCAGCTCACGCTTGATTGTTCGACTGGATTTCGGAACAGCGGCTGCCTGAACACTGCACAGGGCATTCTCAACGAGACACGCGGGTTTTCCGTCTGCGACTCAGTGTTTACGCGAGGGCCTTTTGGCAGAAATTTGGAAACGTGTAATTTGACTCATGAGATAGCCAAGCCCAAGGCCGTGACTTGATCGCACACGGCGGAAGGCCTTCACCCGCTTACTGTCCGACGCGATCGGGAACCCCAGTCTGCAAACGGTACTGCACCCGCTCGTCATTGACCGGACAATGAAAGGCCAGAAGATACGCTGTCAATTGCAGGTCCACGCCGTCTTCCTCACCCGTGCCATACAGGCGGTCACCAATAATCGGGTAACCCAGCTCTGCCAGGTGGCGGCGCACCTGGTGTTTGCGCCCGGTCTCAATCCGCACATCGACCAGTGAACGGCTGCCATCGTCAATAACTTGCAACAGTGAGAACTCACTGATCGCCTCTCTCTCATCGATGGGTCGCTCCAGGCGAATTGGATCAGGCTGCTCGGAGAAATCGCCCGCGACCAGCGCTTGGTAGCGCTTCTCAACCTCACGCTTCTGAAAAAGCGCCGATAAAGCCGCCGCTATGCTTTTTGAATGAGCGACCAGCATTAGTCCATTGGCAGCCCGGTCGAGACGATGAACGGTAAATGCCGAACGCTCCGGTTGCAAATGTCGTTCGGCCCAACGCACTAGCGTGCAGTGATCGCCCCACTTCGAACCCTGAGATAGCAAGCCACAGGGTTTGCTCCACACCGAATAAGCACCGACATCTGCAATCAGCGTCGGCTCCGGTGGAATTTCTGCCAGAATCCTTGCGTCGTAATACAGGTGGAGTTCATCACCCGCTCGCAAAGCCCGTTTCACACGACGCAGGCGCTGGGTGTTGCGCCCCCGGGTTATCCAGACGGCCCCTTGGGTCATCGCAAGCTTGATGCGCTGTTTTGAAAGTCCGGTTGACCGTTGCAACAGGTCGACCGAGCTGTCCTCCGGCGATTCAATCAGCACGTGCGCCTCGATGTGATCCGCAGGGTCGCTCACTACTTGTTCTCACCGCTGGTACCGATAGCAACACTACCATCAATATCGAGCGACACGTCCATGGCCGATGCCAGAGGCGAACGGATTCGCACGTCGTGAGCTCAGCTGGAGGCTAAGCGAGGAAATGCCCTTGGGGTGAAGCGAATCGGGCGCGCAACAATTCGGCGGGAATGCCGAATTCGATGCACGAAGTGCGCCCGCAGGGCGAGACGCTGAATGCGTCGAGTCAATCGACTCGAGCAAAGCGAGGGCGAGAATCGGCATACGCCGATTTTTCGCACTCGGTTGACCCCCCTTGGAGAGATTCCCAACCAGTCGACACGGAGGAGCTATTCCGTGCAGGACCGGCGAATTTTCAGCTGCGAGCGGCGTGCCGCGTTTTTACTTGGCCGGCATATGCGCCGCGCCTGGCTGATCCTTCAGTTGCCCCGCCTGGTTCACCCAGCTGTCTCGTTCAATACGACCTTTAAACGTGTCCAGCCGCTCGTCGATGACGTCGATGTCCTGCTTGGTCCACTCGGCGACCTGCCAGAAATAGAACACACCATTTTGGTTCAAGACATTCTCGAGTTTGGGGCCAACACCCGATATCGACTTCAAGTCGTCTTTAGCGCCGTAGATTGCAGCACTCAGAATCCGTGGTTCATCACGCGAAGCTGGCTCGACCGGCCGTACTGCCAGGCGTTTGCCGAGGCCTGAGAGCTCTACCTCAATTGAAGTCAGACGCTGATCGATCGGCTCGAGATCAACTTTTTCCGGGCGCGACAGGCTGTTCACGCGCTGCTCAAGCGCACCGAGGTTTTTGGTCACCGGGGTGAGATCGACGGGTGCTGGTGCGGGCGTTGTTCCGCCAGGCTTTTGCCGAGGCCTGAAAGCTCTACCTCAATTGAAGTCAGACGCTGATCAATCGGTTCGAGATCAACTTTTTCCGGGCGCGGCAGGCTGTTCACGCGTTGCTCGAGCGCATTGAGGTTTTTGGTTACCGGGGTGAGATCTACGGGTGCTGGTGCAATCGGGACCGGGATAGCATTCACCCTCTCGCCCAGACTATCCAGACGGGTCTCCACAGTTTCGAGGTCTACCGGGATAGGCTTCGGTAGACCGGCAATGGCACTCGATACGTTATCGATCCGCTCGTAGACACTCGATAGATCCGTTTCCTTAGGTGCGGGCATCGAATTCAGATGCGTCCAAAGACGATCCCACTGTGTCGCATCCGATCGGTCATTGGCTTTGCGAAGATCTTCGAAGCTCTCGGTGACGTCTTCGATGTTCCTGCGCGAAAACCAGTAGCCGAGTACGAAGCCCAGTAGCGCTGTCAGTGCGAACAGCAATGTGTATTTTGCGAGTAAGTAAATCATTTCTTATCTCCTAACGGACGCCAACGTGAGTTGGCACCTTGTCAATTTGATTGGTCGACCGTGATTGCGATACGGCGATTTTTTGCGCGCCCCTCCGGAGTTTCGTTTTCCGCAATGGGATTCGATTCGCCGACGCCCTTCGCCGACACGCGGTTACTCTCGATTCCAAGCTGTACGAGCGCATCGCCAACGGCCTGTGCGCGGGCAAGACTCAGTGCCTGATTCGTACCGGCGGCGCCGCGACTGTCGGTGTGACCCACGACGATCAGACTCCCGGAGCATGAACGTGCCGTTTGTGCCAGTCGCTGAAGTAAGTCTTCATTGCCACGATCAATCGTCGCGCTACCTGTCGCAAAGCGAACCTTGCTGGTCGACAGAATCTCGTTGAACTGGTCGTTGCAGCTTGGGCCTTGATCCGGTGCCGGTCGTTCTGCAGCAGCGGGCGTCACCGTGCCTGAAGGCACTACTAAGGGGCTGGTAGCTGGTGCGGCTGCGACTGCGGTGCTTTGCGGCTCGCTCAAGAGGACACTTACGGTCGTCGGACAGGTAAGCTGCCCGGCCCACGTATCACACTGCGTGGACTTGGCAAGAGCGTGCAAGTAGGTCCTTTCTTCAATTGGCGCCACAGCCCGTATGTTGATGCCCTGACCATCACCCCTGACGACAGTAGCGGCGACGTCGGAACTATTAATCCGGTCCGTGACTTCGGAGCGAACCTCGGCTTGGATATTCGGCGCTGTAACCAGCGCACCAACCAAAAACAGTACGGCCAGGCCAAGCACGGGTAACAGCCCCCAGGGCCACCAGGGCCGGGGCGATGCCGTACGCTGCCAAAAACGGCGCGAGGATGTGTGGCGCATTGTCGCGCGCGACGATTCGGATAAGTTCGACATTGGACCGTGACTCCAGTCTCCACGCCCTGTGGCTGGCATGGTCGCTTTGGGCGATTTCGAGAATATGTAACGACATGAGTCTATCGTCGACCTGTGGCAACGAGCGGCATTGAAACAATTGTTGACAATAGGCTGGCCACAGGGTGAACCCTTACGTCTTTGCTTATCACGCTGTATCGTCCACTGCCTGACCCAATTGGCCTGGTTCGGTTCGGTCCGCTGACGGGGAACTGACCCAACCTTTTTCCCGCCCGCTTGCTTGTCTGACGGCAGTCCGTGGCTAACAGCCCCGACACTTTATTTCACAGGCGCCAGGCTCTTTGCGTCCACGAGCTTGAAATGAGCGACAGGTTCGCACCGCCGGAAAAACACCTGGCTATTCTTGCCCGTATCGTCATTTCGTTACCAAAAAACGACACCCCTGTGACACTTGTGTGATCTTTGCCAAGTAGCGTTTGGCCCGCATGTTGATTACTTCAACGATTTCCACTGAATTAAACCAAGGGGCCAAACGATGAATTCCAAACTGATAGCTGTAGCAGCAATAAGCCTGGCGCTGACACTACTTGTACCGGAAGCGGCACGTAGTGAAGGCGGCAGAACATACAAGATCACAATCACCAACCTGACCGCCGGTCAGCCAATTACTCCGCCAATCCTCGTAACTCATACAAGCAGAACCGGCGTATTCACGGTCGGTGAAGTGGCCAGCAACGGCATCCGGCAAATTGCCGAAAATGGCGACGGCGCACCGCTGCTCGAGGCGCTCAGCGACGATTCCCAGGTTCATGAGGTCGTGGCAGGAATGGCGCCATTGATTCCGGCCAGCGACCCGGGTAACACCGGTATCGGAAGTTCGGAGACGTTTACGATTACGGCTCACGGCAGGGCCAGGTACCTGTCGTTCGCCAGTATGCTGATTTGCACCAATGACGGGTTTACCGGCATCGACAGCATTCGCCTGCCGAACCACAAGAAAACCGTTTACTCGGCGGCTTACGACGCGAGGACCGAAGTCAATACCGAGGATTTCGCCGACATCGTGCCACCGTGCCAGGGCCTGATTGGCGTTTCCTCCGACGACATGGGCACAGGAGCAAGCAATCCGATGCTCCTGGAAGATGGCATCGTCATTCCACACGCCGGTATCAACGGCGGCGTTGATCTCTTCCCGGAAGTGCATGGCTGGAGTGATCCGGTCACGAAGATCGAGATCGAGCGTGTTCGTCCGCACTACTAAGACTGATCGAGAATAAGGCCGGTGACCGTGGTACAGGGATGTGCCACGAGTTTCCCGGCCACTGTGATATTTCTGTGAGATTTCCGGTCTACTATTCCAATGCGTCCCTGAAAACCCCGGTCGGCACCGGGCAAAACAACGAGGCGCACGGGGGAATAGTCACGATGAAGCAACGCCGCATACTCCTGGTTGAGGACGAGCAGGACATAGCCGAGCTGGTCTCGCTGCACCTGCGGGATCTGTGCGACGAGTTCGTGGTGGCTTCCGATGGCTTTGAGGGCCTGCGGCTCGCGACGTCCGAGACCTGGTCCCTGGCGATTCTCGACCTGTGCCTGCCCGGCCCCGATGGCCTTGAAATCTGTCGCGCGATCCGGCGGGAAGGCTCCTACCAACCGATACTCATGCTGACGTCCAAATCGGCTGAGCTCGATCGCGTCCTCGGCCTGGAAACGGGCGCCGATGATTACCTGACAAAACCATTTAGCGTACTGGAGCTTGTCGCCCGTGTTCGCGCCATATTCAGGCGCATCGAGAGCCTGCAGCAGTCGCCACAGCCAGCGCCTGACCGGGCCAGGAGTGTCAGTGCCGGCGACTTGACCATTGATCCGACTCGGCGGGAAGTGACGCTCGGCAGTCGGCAGATCGACCTGACCGCACGAGAGTTTGATCTGCTGGAATATTTTGTCCGCAACCCAGGCCGGGTTTTTCGGCGGGCGGACCTTCTGGACAAGGTGTGGGGTTACGGCCACGAGGGTTACGAACACACAGTTAATTCCCACATCAACCGCTTGCGCGCCAAGATCGAAAGCAATCCATCGAAGCCTGAAATGATCGTAACCGTGTGGGGCGTCGGTTATAAGTTCTCGAGCCGGAACCCGGTGGACGTTGCCGTTTGATTTTTATGAATACACTTTTCGCCAAGCTGTCAGCCGCACTGCTCGTTATCGTGATCCTTATGGGGTCCGTCTTTTTCGTCGCCGGGCGCATCAATACACAACTGTATTACGAAGAACTCACACAACGACTCAACGCGCCCATCGCAATGTACGTAACGGGCCAGCGGGACCTCATCAGCAACGGCGTCCCCGACCTCGATAGCCTGACAGAGCTTGCCAGCCACGCGATGGTGATTAATCCGACGGCCGAAATTTACCTGCTTGATACCGAGGGGAACATTCTCGGTCATGGGCTGCCGCCAGAAACTGTCATGCTCGAACGTGTCGAACTTGCACCGCTCAAGGAGCTGATCGATGGCTCCGCCACGATGCCGATTCGAGGTGACGACCCGCGCAGCGGCTCCACGCGCAAGGTGTTCTCGGCATTCGAGGTCAGCAATGAAGGCACTCTCGAAGGATATCTGTATGTCGTCCTGGGCGGGCAGACCTACGAGACGTTGTCCCGTGATATCGGCAGTTCCTATGTCGGCAAAATAAGCCTCTATATAGCTATTGCGGTGGTGCTCGCCGCGGCAACTGTTGGTCTCCTGGTATTCGGCCTGCTGACGCGACGCCTGAAGAAACTCAGCGTCGAAATGCGTCGTGTGAGTGATTCGGGTTTCGAGGAGATGCCATGTATCGAGCCGGCTTCAGCCAATGACGACGAAATCGATCAACTGGCGCGCTCCTTCGTGTCCATGTCCGGCAAGATCAAGGAGCAGCTTCTCCAGCTCACGGAAAACGACAATCTGCGCCGGGAGCTCGTATCGAATATTTCTCACGACCTTCGTACCCCGCTATCGGCCATGCAGGGTTACCTGGAAACCTTGATAATCAAGGGTGAGACCCTGACTGAGGAGGAACGCGAGCGTTATCTCAAAATCGCGCGAAGGAACACCGTAAGGCTTGGCAGCCTGATCGGCGATCTGTTCGAGTTGTCGAAACTGGACTCTGCCAGCGTGACACCACAACTGGAATCGTTCTCCGTGCCGGAACTGGTCCAGGACATTGCGCAGGAGTTTCAGCTACAGGCGGAGAAGAAAGACATCACGCTGACTCTCAACCTTGATACCAATTCGGCTTTTACAATCGGGGATATTGGACTCATACAGCGCGTACTGGAAAACCTGGTTCGCAACGCTATTCGATTTACGCCGGTCGGTGGAGAAGTAACCCTGAGCATCTCCGAACGCCCGCAATCGGTGGCCGTTGCCGTTTCTGATACGGGTGCGGGCATTCCTGACAGCGAGATATCACATATCTTCGATCGTTTTTATCGATCCGAGCAGGGTAATGGCAGTCGATCCGATTCATCGGGACTTGGGCTTGCCATCGTGAAGAAAATTCTGGACCTGCATAACAGCCGCATTACCGTGGTCAGCAAGGTTAACGCGGGCACACGCTTCGAATTTGAGCTCCCACGCCACAGCCAGGCCGCCTGACAATTAATCAGCTGTAGGGTTTCTTCGTGCATTGCGGGCAATCGCAGCATCGCTGAAAAGAATGATGACCCATCCAATAGGAACGCCGTGCCAACCGAAGAGGTCAGCTTTCTACTGGTACGGTGGAGCGGTTCGCGCGCTGTGAGTTCAGCTGGAGGCTGAGCGAGGAAGTGCCCTTGGGGTGAAGCGAATCGGGAGCGCAACAATTCGGCGAGAATGCCGAATTGGATGAACGAAGTGCACCCGCGGGGCGAGACGCTGAATGCGTCGAGTTAACCGACCTGAGCGCAGCGAAGGCGGCCAATTTGGATTGACCCTATTCTGCTAAGGATGAACCCCTGTCGCATGCAGCGAGAATTCGATATCGGTCGCGGCACCGCTGCCGGTGACCGTTGTGATGACCAACAACACGCCGGTCTCGCTGTTCGCGTCGTAAGTGCAAAGGCCCGGGCCCAGGCTGTTGCCATCGGCGGTAATAATGGCGCGAGGAATTGCAACGCCACTGGCGTCACGTGAAATTGAGGCCGTTGCGAAATCGTCAAACGAAAACACCATGCAACCCTGGTGCCCCGGATCCGCCGCCAAAATGATCGGCGTGACTACCAGTATGACGCTGCCATCACGCGCAACAGAAATATCCGCTTGTTCGACAGTATCCACGCCAAGATCAGCCGCATCCTGCCCATCAAGAATGGTGCCCACGTACTCATAGCCGGTCGGTGTTTGGCGTAACAACTCCAGGCGCTCAAGATCGGTTCGCCGACCTGTCCCATCGACAACCAGGCAAGACGTTGCGAGGTAGGTTTCGCCGTTGAAGGCGAACATGCCCGGCTCCGTTTGCAAAATGCAGTCGGCGAGTTCCGGGATTGCATTGAAATCGATCGGCGCGCCCCAGGACGCAGATGTCGCTGCAGACTTGCCCCAGACGACACTGTTATCACCGAGCAGATCGGGTGTCGCTGCTGTTGTGCGCCAGTAGAGAAACTCCTGGCGTTCATCGACACCTGTGACGGTGCCAAACGGGTTGAAGTATTTCAGCCACAAGATCTGCCACGTACCCGCCGACTCTTGAACCAAAGTTGACACTTCATGCGTACTCCATCCCATTACACCGGTGTCGGGATGTGCCTCCATCTGCATTTCATTGACCGTGCGCACGAAAGAGAAGGATGCACCGTTGTCATCACTGCGGGCGAGTCGGGTTCGTACGCCAAGATCGAAGACGGCTGGCGGGCCCGCATCGCTGACTACCGTATTGAGCCAGCTATAGGCCAACCATAGCGTGCCTGTGGTGGCGTCGAATGCGAGACTGGGGTCACCATAGCCACGGAACGGATCCGGCGCACCGTTAACGTCCGAGTGCAGATCGCCAACAATCAGCACCTCAGGACAGGACGCGTCTTTGCTGCAATGGAACGTGACTGGGCCCGAAGGCGGGGGTGGCGGAACGACCGGTGGCGCCTCATTGCTACCAGAGCCACCACCGCAGGCGGAGAGGCAAAGCAAAACTGAAAACAGTGCCGCTGCTCTGGAGATATAGGGATTCATCTGTAGATCGTATGTCAGCCGCACCACGCCTGGCCCGTGCACCGGTCGCAATTGTCGTTATTGTGGCTGGTCGGGGTCGAGCCCATTTGCTCCAGGATGTAGGCTTATAGGGCTGGAGAATCGGTTCGATCCCTTCTTTTGTAATTTTGACGCAACGGTATTTAGGGAGCGCCCAGATGCCCTGGCAAAGAGTGTATACCGATGGATAAGAGACTACGTTTCATAGCCAGGCCCTCCGCCCGAGGGTCGCGAATCCCGCCGTTTGGGAGGGCGTCGACAGCGTCATGAGGTCAGGTTGCTTCGGCTATCTCGCCTTGCGGCGCCGCGCAGCAAGACTGCAGGAACCATCTCAGCTGGCTCTTTTCGCCTGGTTCAGCCAGGCCAGCACGAGGGCCAGGAACACGCCGATGAACGCTGCGCATGCCAACAGGGTGAAGTAGTAACGGTAGCCTGACGCCGCACCGAAGCTGTCGATGAGCCATCCCACCAACGGGTACGCGAAAATATCGGGCGTAAAGCCGATCGTCGAAATCAACCCGACCGTCGTACCGGTCAACACGAGCGGCACGCGACTCTCTTCCATCAGCGCAAAGTAAATGCCCCGTAGTGCAAACACGGCAATAGCGACCGCAGCGACCTGTATCCAGAGTATCCAGAGCAAGTCGGCATCGCCCGGGAGTCCTGCGAGCACAGCGTAGCCCACGGCGGCAACCAGGAATGCGAGCGCCACCGCGCGAGTAGGGCGGATGCGATCCGCCAGGAAACCCGCGGTAATCGCAGACAGTGGGCGCAGCCACTCGCGGAACGCACTCAGCGTTGCGCCGAAGACCTTGTCCTGCTGGAAAGTCTTTTCAGCGAAGGTCGCGAACTCGAACGTGCCAATGTACAGCCAGTAAGCAATGAGAATGATCAACGCCTGCAGCCAGACGGCGGGCAACCTGGCAGCCATGCGTATTTGCCCCTTGGGCGCTGCCTCATTTTCTGCGCTCCTTGGCGAGCCGTGGGCGGAATCTTCAGGAATGAATGCCAACACGAAAAATCCCGCTACGATGGAAGCTGTGGAATACAACAGGATCACCGCGATCAGGCCGTCGGCTACCAACGCAAAGCTGGAATACAACCAGGCCGCGGAAGAAAAAATGACGGCAGCAACCAGGCCGCGACCGGCGTCGAGAATGCCGAAGGTCTTACCCTGGTCGTCTGGCCTGCCCCACAATCGAGTTGCTTTGATGAGCGCTGCCCAGAAAGTAAGAATCGTCGTGATCCCCCAGCAGGCATGCAAGGCAAGCAGCATCGGGTAGCTGGGGATTGTTGCCATGTAGTAGCCACCAATGCCTGTGGCAAACAGCGAAACGACAAGCAACGTTCGCGTGGCTACCCGGTCCGACAGCCAGCCTCCGGCAAGGTACGCGGTGATAGCGAGCAGACCAAACATGGAGTTCATCACGCCCAGCTGCGTGAAGGTCACATCGAAGACCTCCTGCATGCTGGTCTGGTAACTCTGCCGCA
>RCNG010000741.1_pt1 | contig 15468 bp, 14 predicted proteins | sample 2041371 | NCBI WGS metagenome assembly RCNG01 (sample SAMN09708227, study PRJNA481090) | Marine sediment metagenome, whole genome shotgun sequencing project. | biome: marine sediment; feature: ocean; material: sediment; isolation source: Sewage treatment plant 1 marine sediment (STP1) ... | reverse complement strand
TCGGCTCCCTCCGGAGCCGCGCTTGGTGACTCCCGGGTCCCTCTCCGCCACTCTCGACGGGGGAACTCCTGTTGTATCTCACAATGCCTATGATATGGATAAACCGGTCCGACTCGAAGGTGACTCCCGCCAAGCGGCATCTGTCGCGGGCGAGATGACATGAGTCGGCGGTGAACTGCAGGCGTGGGAAAAGACCCTGTGGCGCCCCGGAAGGCCCCGGGGGTAGGCATGTTGCAGCGGGTCGAAGCCTGCCCCTACCAGGGCAGGATCTCGCGGGGCCTCACCTGCGCTCCTACCAGGGTAGGATCTCGCGGAGCCGGCGGGCACGCGCTCGGGAGAGCACAACCTCGGTCTTCGCGTCGTCAGCGACGATGACCTGATACTTGCCACCGAACCACGGCACGATTTCTACGACGTGGTCCAGATTGACAATGCTCGAACGGTGCGTTCGGAAGAACGTCTTCGCGTCGAGCCGATGCTCGAGCTCCGACATCGTCATGTTGATGAGATAGCGGTCGCTCTTCGTGTGGACGAACACGAGCTCGTCGGACGCCTCGACCCACACGACGACGGCCGCGTCCAGAAGCACGATGCGCCTGCCCTTTGTCACCGGCAGACGGTTGAGCCCGGCAGGCTGAACGAGCTCCGCAATGCGACCGATGGTCTGTTCGAGACCGCTCTCCCCATGGAGCAGGTCGCGCGCGCGCGCCAGCGCCTCGGCGAAGCGCTCCCTCGTGATCGGCTTGAGAAGATAGTCGATCGAATTCACCTCGAACGCCTTGATCGCGTACTCGTCGAACGCGGTCGCGAACACGACAAGAGGCACCTCGTCGAGCGACTCGATCACCTCGAATCCGTTCATCCCCGGCATCTGGATATCCAGGAGGACGAGGTCGGGTCTGAGTTCCTTGATGTTCTCGACAGCCGAAATCCCGTTGCCCGCCTCGCCTATGCACTCGAACTCCTCGTGCTCGGCGAGCAGATCCTTCACGCGAGCACGCGCGAGCTCTTCATCATCAACGATGAGCACTCTGATCCTGTCCTCGCTCACGAATCGCTCCGTTCTTCACGCACCAAAGGGATAACAAGACGCGCCGTGGTGCCCTCGCCATGTCTGCTCTCGACGACCAGCCACTCCCCCGCGCCGAAGCTCGTCCGGAGGCGGTCGCGGACGTTCCGAAGGCCGTAGCTCTTCGGAGGCAGCTCCGAGAGGTCGAGCTTCTCGGCACCAACGCCGTCATCAGAGATGAGCACCGTCAGCCGGCCGTTCCCGACGGATGCCATGATACGAACCAGCCCGCCCTCGACCTTGGGTGAGATGCCGTGGCGAACCGCATTCTCCACAAGCGGCTGGAGGATGAGCGGCGGAACGCTGACGTCCCCCGCCCCGGGGCCGACCTCCTGCTCTACGCGGAGCCGGTCACCGAACCGGGCACGCTCGACATCGAGATACGCATCGACAAGCTCGAGTTCGCTTGAGAGCGGCACGCTCTCCTTCTCAGAGGCGAGCAGCGTCTTGCGGAAGATACTCGCAAGCCGCTCAAGCGTTCTCTGCGCGGCTTCGGGGTCGATGGTCGTCAGAGCGGAGATCGAGTTGAGCGCGTTGAAGAGGAAGTGCGGGTTGATCTGCGCCTTGAGCGCCTTGAGCTCCGAGCGGGCGGCGAGTTCTCGCAGGCGCTCCTCGCGGACACGGTTCGCGGCGAGCTCGGCATAGGTCCGCTCGATCTCGTCACGCATACGCTCGTAGTTGTAGACGATGAGCCCGAGGACAACGGCGCAGAAGCTATCGACCACGATGACGATGGCCGCCATCTCACCCTGATACAAAATGAACACCGGGTCCGCGAAGATGACGAGACCCGACCCAAACGCGCCGCCGGCCAGCAGCGTGAGCACCGCCAGCGGGATGTTGATGAACTTCGGGAACGCCGCATAGCGTGGAAGGACGAATCGCGCGGAGAGGACCGTCGCAAAACCGACCGCGTTCGCGAAGAGAATGCTCAGGCGGATCGAGTTCGGTATCGCCGTGAGGTTCCCCGAGAAGAACCCGATGGCGAGACCGATGACCGCACCCGCAACCGTGAACCCGATAGCCCATCGTATGAGACCCATGACGGTGAGCCGGCCGGCCTGAGCTCCTGTCGCTCTCTGAGTCATCGGCTCCCTACTGGTTCTGGTGGACTTGCATCAGGATCGCATGCTCCACGTCGTGCACTTTCCATGCCTCACACGTCGATCCGTTCGTGATGATCGAGAAGACGACGCGATCACCCGAGACTGTCTCCATGATACCCGAGATGGCCGTCACGCCATCGAGAAGACCGGTCTTCGCGCGGATGACGCCCTCAAGACCACCGTACCCCATCCGATCGGAGAGCGTGCCGTCGGTTCCGCTCACACTGAGAGACGCGAGAAACTCCGGAAAGATTGCGAACTCGTTCGCTGCGGCGCGGATCACGGCCGCAATCGCTCGTGTCGTCAGACGGTTCTCGCGTGAGAAGCCGGAACCGTCCTTGATGCGGATACCGACCGTATCAACGCCGGTCGAGGCGATGTGCGCAGTGAGTGCCTCGCACCCGGTCGCCGTCGTCCCCGGCGTACCGGCGGTCTCCGCTCCGAGCGTCTTCACGAGCTGCTCGGCCACGAAGTTGTTGCTGTACTTGCCCATGTCGCGAACGATGAGCGACAGCGTCTTCGACGTGTGAACGAAGAGTTCGCGCGCGTCCGTCGGCGCCTCCCCAGGTCTGAGGCCGCCCGAGAACTCCACACCGGCGCGTGCCAGGAAGACTTCGATCGACGCAACGAAGTTCCAGAGCGGGTCGTCGATGCTCCGGTAGACGACCTTCCCCGCGTTGCCCTCAGGGATGCGTCCTGAAACCGTGATAATGTTGCGTGCTGAGGGCCATTCGTCGGCAAGCGGACTACCGACGGGCGCGGTGATCCTCTGAACATCGATCGTCGATGATCGATTCGACGTGCAGGTCGTCGCCTTGTTGCTGACATCGGCGAACCCGATGTCCGGCGAGACGATGACGTTGGCCGGCTCACCGCTTCCCGAACCGGGAAGCACGTGGATGCGCACCGTGTTGAAGTTGGCCGAGAGCGCGCCCGTGCGCGCGTGGTATGCGCGGTCGCCGTCGGCCACGTCCTTCGATGTCGTCCACTCTTGGTCGAAGTAGGATGTGTCGAACACCAGGTCGCCTTCGATCCGCTCGATGCCGAGCGTGCGGAAACGCTCGGCGATCTGCCAGAGCTCCTCCGAGACGATGGCGGGATCTCCGCTCCCCTTGATGAACACATCGCCCTGCAGGACCGGCGAGATCCTCGATGCATCTGTCGAGAACACGGTCTGGAATCGGTAGTCGGCACCGAGCTGCGTGAGCGCCGCGGCGGATGTGATCACCTTCATGTTCGAGGCTGGGATCATGCGCGAATCGGCGTTCCGCTCGTAGAGAATCGCACCTGTCTCAAGCGACTCGACCAGAATGGAGATCTCGGTCCCGCGAACGTCGGGCTTTGCGAGCAACGAGTCTACGACCCAGTCGAGGCTCTCAAGCGATGTGGATGTCTCGCTGACGCGAGTTTCCTCAGCGGATGGGGCCTCGGTGTCCTCGCTGGCCGCACTCGCCGGTCCGGCCGGCGGACACAGCACGACGAGCAGCACAACGGCGCACGCCGCGGAGATGTTCACCAGCCAGTCTCTGATCCCGTCGCGTCTCATGTCTTCGCTTGCTCCCCTCAGGTCAGGCATCCCGAACATCCGGCCCGTCGCTCCGTTCGAGGATGGCGGCGACGCGGCCTCGGAACTCGTCCATGCCGACCGCGAGCCCCGGACACTCCTTGCGCTGGACGCACTCGCCGTGCTCGATGACATACCCCGTGCCTTCAAGCTCCCGGTGGCCGAGTACCCGGTCCGGCGTGAGCCCAAGCTCTCTGATGAGACGTGCGCAGAGCTCCGCAGCCGCCGCCAGCTGCTCGCGGGGCGGCGGGTCTTCGCAGGCCTCGTACGCCATGCAGACGCCGATCGACCGGTCGTTCCAGGGACCGACGTTGCCCCAGTTGGCGGGGCCTTGCGACGAAGCCGTGTAGAGCGCGTCCGACTTGTAGCCGGTGCCGCCGACGGTGATCACGCCGCCCGTACTGCTGTGGGAGTAGCCCGCCGGCAGCCACGGGGGCGGCACGCGGGCCGTGAGGCTCAGTTCGATCGGCGGTGAATAGACAAAGTGGTCGTTGCCCGCGGAGTTGAAAAAAATCACCCCCGCGTCCCGGATGTTGTTGCAGTTCAGCCGCTCGTTGCGCATGAAATAGGCAGGGATGTCGCCCGGGATCCCCAGGGACATCGTGATGATGCGCGCCCCGTTCTCCACGCAGTACTGCTGCGCCGCCCAGATCATGCTCAGGGTGCCCCCGGCCCCGTTGTCCTGCCAGACCTTGACGGCCATCAGCACGGCTGAGGGCGCCACGCCGGTCAATACGCCGCCGGTTCCATCGCCGGCCACCGTGCCGGCGGTGTGGGTGCCGTGCCCGGGGTCGGCGCTGTCGTCGTTGGGGTCGTTGTCCCCGGCTCCGAAATCCCAGCCGTTGATGTCGTCGATGAAACCGTTGAGATCGTCGTCGATCCCGTTGCCGGGAATCTCCCCGGAATTGACCCACAAACGCGAGGCCAGATCCGGATGGGTCAGGTAAATCCCCGTGTCGATGTGCCCGACCACCACGCCGGCGCCGGTGTAACCCAGCTGGCTCCAGACCCTGTCGGCCTTGATGTACTGCACGCCCCACGCCGTATCGACCGCCGCCGGCGAAGACGGGATGACGGGACCCGCGTCCCGGCTGGTGGCGTGGGTCAGGTCATAGGTCTTGTCGAAAAAGAGGGTGGCGGCATCGGGCAGGGCGCCCATCGCGGCAATCACCCCCGGCTCGGCCTCGAAGGCCACCGCGCTCGCCAGATAGAGCGACTGGATGCGCCTCACTTTGCCGGAGCGAGCGTTGACCTCAAGGAACTCCAGAACGTCGGCCTGGGTCCGCCCGGCCTGGCGGCGCAAGGCTTCCAGGACCCGGTGCCGTTTCCCCCGGGGGGGCAGCTGGTCGATTTCGGAACGGATGTCCTCCACCCCGGCCGGATTTTCAAAGATCATCAGGACGGACACCAGATCGGCGGTGTCCTTGGCCTGAAGGATTCCCTGGAGTTCGGCGTCGATTTCGACAGCCAGGACCGGGAAGGCCAGCAGGGAAAAAGTGAACAGGAAAATCAGCGGGGCGAACCGGCGGGCCATGGTCTCTCCTCGGGCGAATGAGGGCTCGGCTATGGAAAAGCCGGGGTCTGACCCGGCGCATCAGTTTAAGGTTTCCCCATAAAAAAATCAAAATGGACAAAAACGGCCATCTTTCCGGAAGCCGACCGGGACCAGAAGAAACCGCAACGTTTAAAAAATCAGGAGTTTTCGCCCACCAGGGCATATTCGTGGGTGATGGTCACCGCTTTGCCCAGCATGGCGGAAACCGAGCAATACTTGGTTTCCGACAGCTCGATGGCCTGCCGGACCTTCTTTTCGTCCAGGGGGCCTTTCAGGGTGTAGGTCAGGTGGATCTTGGTGAAAATCTTTGGATGGGATTCCGCCCGCTCGTAGGTGGCGCTCACCTCGAGGCCCTCCAATGGCTGGCGCATTCGTTCCAGAATGCTGGCCACATCGACCCCCGTGCAACCGATCAGGCCCAGGATCAAAAGTTCCATGGGGCTGGCCGCGGTGGCTGCGGCGCCTTCCGGACTCGCCGGACCCATGGCGTCGGTCACCACGGCGTGACCGGAAGCCGAACGGTGCACGAACCGCAGGCCTCCCGTCCAGGTGGCGGTCATGATGTTGGTCGTCATTTCCCTGGTTCCTTTTTCAACGGAGTAGGCGCACCCGCTTGGGCGAGTCCTCGTCCTCGATACGTTTCATCAGCGAATTGATTTCGGCGCCCAGCAGGAAGATCAGGCCCGAGATGTAGAGCCACACCATCAGGATCACGAGCCCGGCCACCGAACCGTAGGTCTTGTTGTAGGTGCCGAAATTCCTCAGGAAGATGCGGAAGGCAGACGAGGCCATCATCCACAGGATGGTCGAGGTGACGGCCCCCGGCAGGATGCTCAGGAATCTCTGGCGCGCCTCGGGCGCGAAGTAGTAGAGGATGGAGAGGGAGATCAGGTTCAGGACGAAGGCCATGGGCAGCCGGATGCTCGTCCAGAACGTGTTGGTCTCGCTGGCGATGCCCATGAACTCGAAGATGTTCTGGGTGATCCCCGGCCCCACCAGGATGATGGTCAGGGACATCATCCACATCCCGGACAGCAGCAGCACCAGGGTGATGGACATCAGCTTCTGGACCACGTAGTTGCGCCGTGTGCGGATGTTGTAGGCGCGGTTGATCGTCGTGATCAGGGCGCCTACGGCCATGGACGCACCCCACAACGAGGCCGCCAGGCCGATGCTCAGAATGCCCTGGCTGTAATGGGGCAGAAGCTCTAGCACGATGCCCGCCACGTATTCGGCCGACTCCTGGGGCATCTGATCGCTGAGCGCCTCGAGCATCAGAGGCTTGAGGGATTCGCCCAGGGGAAACGTGCTCAGCAGGGACAGCAGGAAAATCAGGAAGGGAAACAGCCCCAGCATGGTGTAGAAGGAGATCTGGGCCGCCATACCCATGCAATCGTCGTAACCCATCTCCCGTTGGAGACGGATCAAAAACAGCCAGACTCGTTTGAGGCGTCGGGTAATGTTCATAACCCGCCAAGAATGGGCGCAATTCCTTGGGAAATCAACTCATGATCCCCAGGCATGGGCTCTCCGAAAATAGTCCGGCCGCGGATTCCCGGGAAACCGCGGCCGGACCAGCTTGTCACCTGACGACGTCCTGTTACTTCAGGAGCATCATCTTGCCCGACTCGCTGAAGCCGGAGGCGGTCGTCAACCGGTAGAAGTAGGTGCCGCTGTTGACCGGAGCGCCACGGTCGTCCGTGCCGTCCCAGCTGAACTGCTGCTCGTAACGGCCGGCCGGCAGGATCGAATCGACGACCGTGGCGACCTTGTGGCCGCGCAGATCGAAGACCGCGAGTCTCACCTGTTGGGTCTGGTCCAGGCTGAAGCTGAAGCTCGTCCTGGGGTTGAACGGGTTGGGATAGTTGCCGCCCAGGGCGGTGGCGACACCAGCACCGGGCACGTCGCTGAGCCAGTCATTGACGCTGCCGGGGGTCCCCAGGTCGCCGGTCCCGAACACAGGACCGTTGCTGGCCCAGGTCGACCCGTCGTTGTTGTCGCCGAAGCCCGTCCACTGCATGGAGGAACCGACGGGATCCGGCCAGATCGGGCCGCCGTCCCAGGCGATCGCGGCCTGCTCGACCATCGCGCCGTCGGTCAGGATCAGTTCGTCGTCGCTGTTGCCCAGCGTGATGCCCGCGTACTCGTAGAACACAGCCACGCCTTCGGCGGCCATGGCCACGGCGTTGCGCACGAACACCTTGTACTCCCCGGGACCGATGACCAGCGGGCCGCCGTTGTCGATCAAGTGGGAATCGAAACCGAGGTCCGAAATGGTCCACCCGTTCATGTCCACGGAGTTGGCACCGGCGTTGTACACCTCGAACCACTCGCCGTCCGCGTCAGCCAGGGCCGCGGGATTCTGCATGACCTCGTTGATGACGAGGTCCGCGGGACCGCCGGCCTCCAGGATGACCATGGTGGTCGCCGCCGCGATGGGATTGCCCGCCACGTCCTGGACATTGTCGACCTGCACCGTGTGGGAGATGCCGCTGGCGCTGCCAGCCAGGATCAGCTGCACCGTCACGTTGTCGGGCTGCAGGTTGGCGCCGGTCACCACGATGGCCGCGCCCGGATTTCCGGTCTGGTAGACCTGGTAGTTGGCCGGCTGGATGGCGGTCGTAGGATCGAGAGCTTCGTTGAAGGTGAGGGTCACGTTCGGGGGGCTGCTCAGCACCGCGTCCGTCAACAGGGGCGGCGTGAGATCCGGGCCTTGGCCGTTGTTGGTGACCTGGGAAGCCAGGCCGACCAGGATTTGGCCCTGGGTGTTGAACGCAGCACCCGCGCCCGAGGCGACCAGCTCGTCGCCGACCAGCCAGGTGTCCAGACCGGCGACGACGTCGTCGTCGATGCGGATCACCAGATCACCGGAGCCGTCGGTCACGGTGAAGTTGTGGGCGGGGTTGCCGCCGCCGGTCGTAGCGATGGCGGTGATCAGACCGGTAGAGCCGATGTAGGTTCCCTCGTTGGTGGGAGCCGCGGCGGCGCCGGTGGTCTGGATATCCGGCATCAACGCGGGGTTCCCCGTGCTGACCAGCTCGACCTCGTAGTTCACCAGCTCGACGGTGGTGTTGAACAAGGCCACTCGCCCGGTGACATTGACGATGGCCGAGGTGTCGTTGAGCAGGTCCATGCCCGTGCTGCGGGTGGTGCCGAAGACGTTCATGCCGCGGCCGGAGCCGTCCTGGATGAAGGCGCTCACCGCGGTGGGATCGGCCTGGTAATTCCCAGGGATGTAGATCTGCGCCTGCACCTGGACAACGGTGTTCTCGTAGGTGGGAACATCGTTCTGGATCGACGCGATGAGCGTGATCACTCCGTTGGCCACCGTGTAACTGTAGAAGCCGACCGGAGCGTCGGCGGGATTGGTCGAGGTCTGGGCGTCATTGTCCGTCGCCGAAACGTAGTAGTCGACCGCGTCGCCGAGGATCCCCGCGGGGATGATGGCGGTGTAGTCGTCACCGGTGTTACTCATGGCCAGCAAACCGAATCCGCCGCCGTTGACCTGGTAGAACACCGAGGCCGAGGTGACGGTGCCGTCGCTGTCGGTAATGGTCGCGAAGACCGTGACCGTTTCCCCGGGCTCAGGCAGCAGGGAGCGGTGAAAGACGTTGGCCACGGTGGGCGGCTGCATGGCAGCGCCGCCGTTGGCCGCTCCGGGCGTACCCAGGTCGCCGCTGCCGAACGGAGCGGTGGAGGTGGACCAGTTGGCGCCGACGTTGTTGTCCGCCGTCGCTTCGTCCCACATCATCGAGGCGCCGGTCGGATCGGGCCAAGCGGTCCCGCCGTCCCATTCCACCCGATTGATTTCCACCGCCGAGGCGTTGGTCAGGATGAGTTCGTCCGCACTGTTGCCCAGGTTGATTCCTGCATATTCGTAAACCAGGGTCACACCTTCGCCCGCCATGGCCACCGCGTTGCGACCCAGGACAGCGTATCCTCCGGCCGGTACGATCGCCGAGGCCGCGATGAGGTGGGTATCCGTATCGTTGTCACTGATGGTCCAGCCATTGAGATCCACGGGCGTGCCGCCACCGTTGAAGACCTCGAACCATTCGCCCTCGGTGTCACCCAAGGCATTGGGATTCTGCATGATTTCCGTAATGACGATGTCGGTGTCCGCGGCCAGGGCGGTTCCCGCCATCAGGGCCAGGATTCCGGCCACCGCCAGAATCAGCCACCGGCGGGAATTGGGGGTTTCAAGAGACCTCTTCTCAAACATTTCACGTACCTCCAGGGAAAGGCTTGGACCTCTATCGGGGACGAATTATGACGAGTTTCGGCCACTATATCATAATTTCAAAAACCGCTGTGGCCAAATATTCAAACCCGATCACGAGATCGCATCAATTTGGTAGATTTTAGCGGAATCCACCGTGGAGAATCGTTTGGCCGATCTGGTCCTGTGCCCTATTGTGCAGAAGTCGATCTAGGACCCGTTTTCCAGACCTTTCTCCCAGGAGAAGCCATGCGTTTTGACCGCTCCCACCCCCTGTTCGGCCTTGTCGGCCTGATCCTCGGGCTCCTGCTGTTTTCACCCGTTTTCGCCCAGGACTCCGAGACGGAAGCCGCCCCCGAGGCCTCTCCGATTCCCGTCCCTGAAATCCTTGTCACGCCGGCGGTGCCCCTGGTCCTGCCCGCCTTTCACGACCAGGACCTGGCCGGGGTCAAGGCCGCGGACCTTTTTGGCGATATGCCCGCGGAACCGGGCAGCACCGTCCCGGCCAAGGGGCGGAAATTTCCCGGACCAAACGGCGATGAACTCAAGTGGGCGACGAAATCCTTGAGCAACGGGAATGTCAGTTTCGATCGGCCCGGCGAAGGCTCTGCCGTGCATTACCTGGCTTTCTATCTGACGACGGACCGCTGGCAAAAAGTGGCGCTGGAGGTGACCGGGGAACATCCGGTCAAAGCGTCGCTGGACGGTGATCCCCTGGTCCTGTCCAAGAAGGAGGCCGACGAGGAGAATCCCGCCCGTGCCGAGGGTGAGATGAAACTGGCGATCGGCAAGCACCGGATCGTGCTGCGGACCTTGGTCGATCCCGAACTCGAAGGCGACTGGGAACTGGGCCTGACGGTGACCCCCGACGTGGAAGCGGGCGAGGGCTCTCTTGAGCTGGGTGTTTCCCCCGAGCGCACGGCCGACATCCAGACGGTCCTGAACGCCCCGCGGATTTCCCGGGTCGCCCTTTCGCCCGACGGAGACCTGGCGGCCATCCAGTTGGGTGAATACCGCAACGGCGACGATCAGGAAAAGTGGCTTGAAATCCGGGACACCGAATCCGGACAGCTGGTCCACCTGTGGCGCAACGGGCAAGCGCCGGGATCGGTGGCCTGGCATCCTCGGGGCCGGGTCCTTTCCTGGCAGACCAACACCGGAGGCAAGGCAACCGTGTGGCGGCACGATCTGGACACTGGGGTCACCGAAACCGTGCTTTCCGACGTGGAAAAACTCGGCGGCTGGGCCTGGGCCCCCGACGGGGAGTCGATCATCTACGGGATCAGCCGCTCTCCGGACGAGGACCCACGCAAGGTCAAACGGGTGCTGCACCCCGCCGACCGCCAGCCCTGGTGGCGCGGTCGATCCCATCTGATGCAGGTCTTCGTGCCCAACGGCCTGACCCGGCGGCTGACCGCGGGTCCCGTCAGCGCCAACGGCTGGGAGATTTCGGACGACGGTAAGAAGATGCTGTTCTTCACCCGCGAACCGGACATCACCCAGCGGCCCTTCAGCACCAACGAACTGTGGCTGATGGACATGGAAACCCTGGACGTGGAACTGGTCCTGGACGACCCCTGGATTGGCGGCGCCACGTTCAGCCCCGACGGCAAAACCCTTTGTCTGCAAGGATCCCCTTCGGCTTTCGACGGCCTGGGCCGCAACCTGCCCGAGGGCATGCAGGCCAATGATTACGGCGGCCAGTTGTATCTCTTCGACCTGGAAAACCACCGGCCCGAAGCCGTTTCGGTCGATTTCCGGCCGGATGTCGGGTCGGTCACCTGGTCGCGGCACGACGGCGCCATCTACGCCAGGACCACCGACACCCAGTACGGCAGCGTCTACCGCTTCCAGCCGGATTCCCGCGATTGGAAAAGGGTCACCACCGGGCTCGAGGTCACTTCGCAGTTCACCGTGGCCCGCAACGCCCCGGTCGGTCTGGCCCGTGGCTCGAGCGCCACGACCCCCAATCGACTTTTCGTGGTGGACCTGGACAAGAACAAGGCCCGCCTGCTGCTGGACCCGGGTGCGAAAAGCTATCAGGACGTCGTCTTCGGCCAGGTCGAGAACTGGGTTGCCACGCTGCCCGACGGCATGGAGCTGGACGGTTTCGTCTACTACCCGCCTGACTTCGATCCGGCCGGGAAGTATCCGGTCATCGTCTACTACTACGGCGGCACCAGCCCCATCACCCGTGATTTCGGCGGCCGTTACCCCAAGAATATCTGGGCAGGACAGGGTTACGTGGTCTACGTGCCCAACCCCAGCGGTGCCACCGGTTACGGGCAGGAATACGCCGCCCGCCACGTCAACGACTGGGGCATCCTGACGGCCGACGAAGTCATCGAAGGTACCAAGGCCTTCCTGGCCGCCCACGACTTCGCCGATCCCGGACGGGTGGGCTGCATGGGCGCTTCCTACGGCGGGTTCCTGACCGAGTACATCATTACCCAGACCGACATCTTCGCCGCCGCGGTCAGCCACGCCGGCATATCCGACATTTCCAGCTACTGGGGTGAAGGCATGTGGGGATACGCCTACGGCGCGCGCGCCCTGGCCAACTCGTTCCCCTGGCAGGACCGCGAACTGTTCGTGGAACAGAGTCCCCTGTTCCACGCCGACAAGATCACCACGCCCCTGCTGCTGGTGCACGGCGACAACGATGTCAACGTGCCCAAGGGCGAAAGCGATCAGCTGTTCACGGCCTTGAAGATCCTGGGCAAGGAGGTCGAGTACGTGCAGATCCAGGGACAGGACCATCACATCCTGGATCACAAGCAGCGCATCGTGTGGAACGACACGATCCTGGCTTTCCTGGCCAAGTACCTGAAGGACCGGCCGGACTGGTGGAACGAGATGTTCCCCGCGCCAAAGGACTACCGGTAGTCCCGAAACGTCAAGAGGGCCCCGGGGGGCCCTCTTTTTTTTTGTCCTGAGATATGGTCAAAAAAACCGGTTCAGTTGCTGTTGCCTTCCCAGCCCGGGGCCTCGGTGTTGAATCCCTCCCGCATCAGAACCAGCACCGCGTTGTTGGGGACGATCAGGTAGCTCTTCTTCTCGAAGGTGATCTCCACGGCGGCCTTGTGAAGGAACAGGGCGTAATCCCCCTCCTGGGCCTGCATCGGCATGAACCGCGGCTGGGGTTCATGCGGGCCGTCAGTTTCTCCCCAGTGTTCGTCCATCATGTCCATGGGGTTGACCACAGGCACTCCCGGGCCCACGGACACGACCCACCCACCCTTGGCCTGGCGCGCCGCCACGGCGGTCTGGGGCAGGTAGAGGCCGGCGTTGGTGCGCTCTTCCCCTTCTTCGGGACGGATGAGCAGGCGATCACCGACGACGATGAGCTGTTTCTTCAGGCGGGGCATGGAATCTCCAAATCTCCAGTGTGATCTCAGTATTCCAGGATAATGTCTTCCCTGTTTTCAGGCAAAGGCCCGTTGCCCACCAGGTCGCCCGCGATTTCCGCCAGGGTTCGGCCGTCCACCGGGTGGATGAAGTTTGGCGCCAGGTCGGCCAGGGGCAAGGCCACGTGCACGTATTTCAGGATACCGGGATCGGGTACCGGCCGTCCCAGGATATCGCCGATGGTATCGTCCCACAACGCAATGTCCACGTCGATGGGCCGGGAGCGCCAGGGTTCTCCCTGGAGATGGACCCGGCCCAGGGCTATTTCCACATCCTCCTGCAGCCGGATCTTGAGTTCTTCCGGAGCCAGCTCGGTCAGCAGCAGGACCGCGCCGTTTAAAAACCAGTCCGCGCCTTCTTCCAGGCCGATGGGTTCGGTTTCGTAGATGGGAGAAGCGTCGGCGATTTCGCCCAGCTCGGCGAGCTTTTTCACAGCCAACCGGTAGCACCGCTCCGGGTTTACGTTCGAGCCGAGGGTCAGATAGACACTTTGCTTCATTTTATGAAGTCTTTTCGATTCCGCGTGATGGTCACCCCCACCGACCGGGCGAAACGCAGGGCGCCTGGCTTTTCCACAGTGACGGTAACTTCCTCCACAGTATTATCTTCCAGTACCAGACGGGCGATCTCGGTCGCCAGTTTTTCGACCGTGAAAAAGGAGGAGGCCTCCACCATCCTGATGATGGATTTGCTCACTGTGCGGTAATTGCAGGACCCTTCGATGCTGTCACTGGCCCCCGGTCCCCGGATGTCCGTCATCAGGGACAGGTTGACCAGGATGTCCTGTCGTTTGCGGCGCTCATCCTCGTTCAGACCCACCACGCCCCGGACCAGGAGGTCCTTGATTTCGATTCTGTCTGGATTCATGTCAGGTGACGCCCCCCGTCGACGAAGATCGTTTGCCCCGTAACACCATTATTTCCAAGCAAGAACAACATTGCGTGACCTACTTCATCTAATGAAGGAAATCTCTTCGTAGGGGTCTGTTCCCTCAGGGTGTGGATGTAGTCTCCCGGTGCCACTTCCGGAGGTAAAACGGCCCCCAGAGCCAGTTCGTTGACTCTGACGGCCGGCGCCAGGGCCAGGGCCAGGCTTCGAGTCAGCCCGTGCAACCCCGCCTTGCTGATTGTGTAGGCGAAATGGTCCGCACCTGGCTGGACTGCCCGAAAATCGTTGAGGTTGATGATGTTACCGTCCCCACCGGCGGGAAACTGCTCGGCGAAGGCCTGGGACAGCAGCCAAGGCGCCCGCAGATTGACGGCCTGGTTCAGATCCCACTGTTCCAGGGTCGTGTCGGTGGGGCTGCCCTGGGAAAACACTGAAGCGTTGTTGACGAGGATGTCCAGGGGCCGGTCCGCCATGGCGGCCGCCCGGGCCGCCAATCCGGCCGCGACTTCGGGGTCCGCCAGATCACCTTGCACCTTAAATGCTTTGCCACCAAAGGCTTCAAGCTCCAGGACGGTAGCTGCAGCCTCCCCTTCGGAGGTCCCGTAGTGAACCACAACCGTGGCCCCCTCGCGGGCCAGAGCCAGACAGAGGGTGCGGCCGATCCGCAGGGCCCCGCCGGTGACCAGGGCCGCGCATCCGGCCAGGAAACCCCGTTCCCCCAGGCGCGCGGGCATGGGCTCAACGATTTGGTCGATGGTCATGTCACCCGTTTCCGTCATATCTCGAGCACCACCACGATGGCCCCGGATCCGCCCCAGCGGGTCGGCGCCTCTCTCCAGGAAGATACCAGAGCGGGGTGCCGGTCGCACCAATCCCTGACCTCCGGCCCCAGGATCGAGATCCCCCCGACCGATCCCTGGCCCTTGCCGTGGACCACCAGCACTTCCCGCGTCCTCTGCGCGGAATAGGCTCTCAGCTGGGTTTCCAGGCGTCTGAGGGCCTCGTCCACGTTCAATTTGCGCAGATGGACCGTGGGCGGAGCGTCGTCCCGAACGGGTTTGCGGTCTTCCGGCCACTGTTCCTCGGCCTCAAAGCGGATGGACCGGCGTTTCCCCCTCCGCACACCGCCCTCGCCCTGGGGTTTGGCTTTTCCTTTTTTCCTGCTCATGGGCTACCGGGCCGATCCGGATTCAGTTTCACCACAGTCGCGCCCCACGATCCTCCATCTGAGGGATGGGCATAGGATTCCACGGCCGGATGGGTATCCAGTATACTGTATACGATGGTTCGCAAAACCCCGATTCCCTTGCCGTGGATGATCCTCACCTCCAAAATCCCTTCCTCCAGACATACCTCGAGATACTCGCGGACCAGATCCTTCACCTGGTCCGGGGGAAACATGTGCAGATCCAGCACCCCGTCGATCTCGAGGGGAGTCGCGTCCGCATCGTCCGGCGTTTCGTCATGGTTGGGATCGCTCAATTGGCCGCCTTCCGGGAAACCCACTTCTCAAAGATAGTGCGATTGCACCTGGGGATCACCGGAAGAAATGAATTTAATGAGGGGATAAGGCCCCCGGGGGGTGTATAGAAAGAGAGTCAGCCTTTAGCCCTGATGGTAAGTTTGAGTTGGTAACGATTCATCCAAACCACAGGAGGC
>RCNG010000740.1_pt1 | contig 15493 bp, 15 predicted proteins | sample 2041371 | NCBI WGS metagenome assembly RCNG01 (sample SAMN09708227, study PRJNA481090) | Marine sediment metagenome, whole genome shotgun sequencing project. | biome: marine sediment; feature: ocean; material: sediment; isolation source: Sewage treatment plant 1 marine sediment (STP1) ... | reverse complement strand
AAGATAGTCAGCCAGACCGCTCTTCTCGATGCCATATAACGGCACCGCCACAAACACACAGATCGCCAGTGCTGCCGTGGTCGATGGGGTCTTATTACTGGTTGATGCCGCCGAAGGTCCCCGGCCCCAAACACGTTTTGTACTTCAAAAAGCCCTGGAGCTCGGCCACAAAGTAATCGTGGTCATTAATAAGGTTGACCGCAAACTTGCGGACACCTCCCAGGTCTTAAATGACACCTTTGATCTGTTCATTGAGCTGGGGGCCAGCGAGGAACAGGCAAGTTTCCCCGTGGTGTATGCAATCGCTACTCAGCATCGTGCAGGGCACACACCAGATGTAGGACCAGATCTGCAGCCCTTGTTCGAGACCATCCTCAAGTCCATCCCCGCACCAGTAGTGGAAATCGATCATCCTCTTCAGATCCTGGTCACCTCCCTGGAATATGATAATTTCCGGGGTGCGACCGCCATCGGACGGATTTTTTCCGGTGAGATCAAGGTCGGGGAGCAGGTGGTTTACCTGACTTCAGACTCTAAAATCATTCCCGGAGAAATCAGCTACTTATATGATTATCAAGGACTTGATCGGAGGGAGGTGGATCAAGCCCGGGCGGGAGAGATTGTCGCAGTCGCCGGACTGGAAGGGATTACCATTGGCGATACAATCAGTGATCCCCAAAACCCGATTTCCCTACCCAGGATAAAGGTGGAAGCCCCCACGGTCCGGATGTCTTTCGGGGTCAACACCTCTCCCTTCTTCGGCAAAGAAGGAATCTGGAAAACATCCCGAAAACTGCGTGAACGTCTTTTCCGGGAGATAAAGAGTAATTTAGCCCTGCGGGTGGAAGAAACAGAGAACACGGACACACTATTGGTTTCCGGACGGGGGGAGCTGCATCTGGCCATCCTGATCGAAACTATGCGCCGCGAAGGCTATGAATTCCATGTCTCGCGTCCTGAAGTGATTCTTCAAACTTCCTCGTCCGGTGAGGTCCTGGAGCCATTTGAAGAAGTCCGGATTGAAATCAACCCCGACGATATCGGCATTGTAATGGAGTCACTCAATAACCGGCAGGGAGAATTAAAGGAAATGCGGGAATTAAGCACGGGCACTGTGCTGCTCACCTTCCTGGCACCCACCCGGGGAATCCTCGGTTTTCGCCATCACTTCCTGACCATGACCAAGGGCACAGGTGTTCTGAACACGGCGTTCCATAGTTTTGCTCCCCAGGCAGGGTCTGTAGATGCTCGTTCTCACGGCTCGCTGGTCGCCTGGGAAACCGGGATCACAACCACTTTTGGTTTAAAAAACGCAGAAGGCCGAGGTACTCTGTTCATCGGGCCAGGCGTCGAAGTCTACCGGGGAATGGTTGTGGGAGAAAATCAGAGACCGGACGATATTGAGATTAATGTTTGCAAAGCCAAACACCTGACTAATATGCGGAATAGTATCCGTGAAATTAATCAGCGGCTGGTCACACCCAAAGAGATGAGTCTGGATCAGTGCATTGAATTTCTGGCGGATGATGAATTCCTGGAAGTCACACCAAAGAATCTGAGGATCCGGAAACGAATCCTTGATCACGGCACACGCATTCGAGAATCCAAACGGGAAGAAGAAAAAGTCATCGGCTGATATTTTCCACCTGCTAAAGAACCAGAGACCTCCGAGGTTTTAAAAACCTCGGAGGTCTTATTAATTAAGGTTTCAATGATCTCGGAGGTCAATAACCGGATCTATTGGCAATAATTGAGGGCTTTCCGAACCCAGGTATGCCCGACAGCTTGAGAAATTCCAATCCTCCGGTAATCGAACCAACCCGGCTTCCACCGGATCGAGGTGAATATAGCCGGCAAGTTGCCATAAATAAGCGGTACTCTCAATATGTTTGGCCTGGAATGCACCCTGAAACAATGGTCCCACACAGTTGTATCGATGATTGACGGCTTTTGTATATGAAACCGACAACTTCATCATCGCTTTTGAGACCATCAACAAGACCTCGGAGGTCTATTACGTATTACACCTTAAGAAATGCCAGCTCTTAAGGTTCGTTCGTTGCAACGACTTCCCCCGCATGATAGAATAACAAGACAGCAGCGCCTAATCTATAGGAAGCACCAATTATGTCCAACATGGTTGAGGTGGTCATCGACAGCATCCGGGTCAGCTTGATGTCCCAGCAGAGGGTAGTCATCCTGCGCGAGCTGAATTCTGACCGCTACTTGCCGATTATGGTCGGCATCTATGAGGCTGAACATCTCACCCTGGCTCTCCAGGAAGTGGAAGTTTCCCGACCGCTAACCTACGACCTGTTTGTCAACATTCTGGAATCGCTCGATGCACAGGTCATACAGGTGGAAATTGTTTCCCTGAAAGATGAGACTTATTTCGGCAATATCGCTGTCAGCATCAACGGCGCCCAACACAACATCGACTCCCGACCTTCGGACGCAATGAACCTGGCTATCCGGACGCAAGTACCAATTTTTGTCGCCAACGCCGTGCTGGAGGAAGCTGGATTATTCCCTGAAGATGACCTCTCTGAAACTGGTCCAGATGAAGAGTTGGAAACGGAGCGGCTCTCAGTATTTGAAAATTATCTGGACAAAATTGCCCCTGAAAAGCCTGCTCCTGACCAGGACGAAGAAGAAAATCTGGACGGCGACTAAACCGGGTCTACCCTCCCGGCATATCAGGCAGTAGAAATTATCATTATTCACCGGCTTTCCGGTTTACGATACAACAAACTCAAACTAATAAAAGAATCCCACGCCATGACTGAAGCTGTCCAATTTGAAGCCGCTCCTGAATCCTCCGGACCACAGATGGTTCCCCACAGCCGTGAAGCAGAAGAAGCGGTCATCGGAGCTGTGCTCATCAATCCCGAAGCCTATTACGACGTCGCCCAATTCCTGCAGCCGGATGATTTCTATATTCACCGCAACCAGTGGATCTGGCAAGCCTTTGTTGCCCTGCATGACCGAAACGAAGCAATCGACTTTGTTACCGTCACCGAAGAATTGGACCAGATGGGACATCTGTCAGATATCGGCGGAGCAGCTTATATTACCAAATTAATCAACAACGTCCCCTCCTCCCTGCACGCTGAAGCTTACGGGCGCCGGGTAGAGGAGACCGCCATCCGCCGCCGTATGCTAGCCGCTGCAAACCGGATCGCCAAGTTAGCCTACGAGGAAAACCTCAGCCTGGATACGGTGATGGATGATTCCGAGAAAGCGATTTTTAACGTCAGCGAACGCCGATTAACCCGCGACCTCCAGCCTATCCGCGCTGTCCTTAGTGATTATTTTGACCGCATTGAAGATCTCTCCCAGCGGGATGATGACCTGGTAGGTGTACCAACCGGCTTTTTTGATATTGATAAAATGCTTGGCGGCCTGCAGCCTTCCGACCTGCTGATTATCGCCGGGCGCCCAGGAATGGGAAAAACCGGTTTTTTGCTTACCGCGGTGAAAAATGCAGCTCAGGTCCATAAAAAACATGTCGCAATATTTTCTCTGGAAATGTCCAATGAACAGTTGGTGCAGCGCCTGATTGCCCAGGAAACAGGGATCAATTCCACCAGGCTGCGCACCGGAAAGTTGAATCCCAACGAATGGCTGCTGTTCACGCAAGCTATTGAAGTATTAACCGATACCCATATCTTCCTGGATGACACTCCCGCTCTCACGCCACTGCAGCTGCGGACAAAATGCCGCCGGTTGCACCTGGAATACAAACTGGATTTGATAGTCGTAGATTACCTGCAGTTGATGGGCGGTGATATCCGCTCTAATAACCGCGTCCAGGAAGTTTCCGAAATTTCCCGTAATATGAAAATCCTGGCAAGGGAACTGAACGTACCGGTGCTTGCCGCCGCCCAGCTGTCCCGGGCCGTTGAGCAGCGGTCAGATAAACGCCCGGTGCTGTCCGACCTGAGGGAATCCGGCAGCCTGGAGCAGGATGCTGACATCGTCATGTTCATTTACAGACCCGAGGTTTACGAGGAAGACTCAAGCCACCAAAATCTGGCTGAGATAATCATCGCCAAACACCGTAATGGTCCCACAGGCGAAGTTCAGTTAGTCTTCCGCAAGAACCTGGCTAAATTTGAGAACGCTGCCACCAGGAATATTGACCTCTCTCAGGTGACCTAATGGGATTTGATGGCTTTCCTCCTGGAAAAATAAATACCACCAGGATTCCAACCTTGTTCTTTAAAGAACTGCTGCCGCAGATCGATGATCTGAACGAACTCAAGGTCACCCTTTACGCGCTGTGGCAAATCACCCGCCTGGAAGGGGAAGTCAGATTTTTGAAGGAAGAAGATTTTATAGGAGATCCGATCTTTATGGAAGGCATGGGCGCCACGACCGCCGCCCAGCAGCGCGCGGTCCGCGCGGGGCTGGAGCTGGCGGTGAACCGCGGCACCCTGCTGAAGACAACAGTTCCTGACAAGGACGATCAGCTGGCAATATACTTTTTCCACTCCCCCAGAGGGCAAGCCGCGGTCCAATCCATCGCAGACGGATCGTGGCGCCCCTCCGACGGAACTGTTCCCTCTCCAACATTAAGTATGGAGCAGCCAAATATATTTCAGCTCTATGAAGAAAATATCGGACCCTTAACTCCATTAATTGCGGATACCCTCCGGGAAGCGGAAAAAAATTACCCCGAAGGCTGGATCCGGCAAGCTTTGGAAATCGCAGTCCAGAACAATGTCCGAAAATGGAATTATGTAGAAGCCATCTTACGCAGTTGGCAGGACGGTGGAAGAGATGAGCGACAAGATAGAAGACATACTAAAAAAGACCGCCGGGCATATCTCGAAGATGAGTTCGCAGGATTCATCGAAGACTAATCCGAGCGCGGCTTCCTACGCCGGAGATCCCGAATGTGAGATCTGCGGTGGTGTAGGCTACCTCCGGCGCGATTTACCGGTAAGTCATCCTGATTTTGGCCGGATCCAGGTTTGCACCTGCCGGTCAGGTCAGTTAAAACAGCAAGTCCGGAACGATCTTTATAAAATGAGCAATCTTGACGAGCTCACCCATCTGACCTTTGATAATTTTGAACCCCGGGGACAAATTGGAATGGGTCCTGCCCAGGCGGATTCTCTGGAACGGGCTTATAACCACGCCCACCAATTCGCCGGAAAACTGCAGGGCTGGCTGGTGCTTCAGGGACATTACGGATGCGGAAAAACCCACCTGGCGGCGGCTGTTGCCAACTTCGTAGTTGACATAGGAGTCCCCACCCTGTTTTTGACGGTACCAGATCTTTTGGATACCCTGCGGTTTTCTTATAACAATCCCGAGTCCAGTTTTGAAGAGCGCTTTGAAGATATCCGGCGCTGCCCTCTCTTGATCATGGATGACTTCGGGACTGAAAATGCCACCCCCTGGGCACAGGAAAAATTATTCCAGATTCTCAATTACCGCTATATCAACAATCTTCCCTTATTAATCACTACCAACCTTTCCCTGAACCAATTGGAGGGCCGCATCCGCTCCCGGCTGCAAGATCCAGAGCTGGTCACCCGGGTTAATATCCTGGCGCCGGATTACCGCCGGCCGATGGATGATACCGGGCACTCGGAATTATCATCCCTGGGCTTGCTCAGCGAACGCACCTTTGGAAATTTCAGTCTCAGGGAGAATGAAAACCTCGAGAAAGAAGAGCGGAAAAAATTAGAGAGCGCTTTTAAGGCAGCCCAGAAATTTGCTGAAAAACCACAAGGTTGGTTGGTGCTACAAGGAGATTATGCCAGCGGGAAAACACACCTGGCCGCAGCCATCGCCAACTACCGTACCGGGGATGGTATTCCCCCGCTCTTTATCATGGTTCCTGATCTGTTGGACCATCTTCGGGCAACTTTCAGCCCGGAGAGCACCGTCAGCTATGACCGCCGCTTTGATGAAGTGAAAACAACCCCTCTACTGGTGCTTGATGACCTGGGCACTCAATCCATGACCCCCTGGGTTAAGGAAAAACTCTATCAGCTCTTTAATTACCGCTATAATGGCGAGCTTTCCACAGTTATCACTACCGCGGATACCCTCAGTGAAATAGATCCCCGGATCCGCAGCCGGATGCTTGATCGCCGCATATGCCGTATATATGCCATTACTGCGCCGCCATACAGAGGTGGAGATAGGTGAGAGTGTTCAGTATGCACCGTCACCCCCTCACCTGTCCAGAGTACCCTGAGCGGAGTGAAATGGAGCCGAAGGGGTATCGAAGGACCATGTCACTCTGTCCCTGAGTCACAACCTCCCCCCTCACCTGTCCTGAGTGGACATCGAGCACTTCGACAAGCATGTCCTGAGCGGCCTCCGAGTGTAACCGAGGAGGAAGTCGAAGGGCTCTGCGTAAACTCCGCCGAGATGGGGATCGAAGGGCTCAGTCTCCCAATTCCCGGGTCATTTACTTCCCCGCCTGCTAACCTTCCAACTTTTAAACCTTCTAACATATATCAGCCGCTGCAGCGCTAATAACGCATACTCTTTGATTTGGGAGCTATTTAGTTAGTAGTGAATTTTATAGATTTCTTATTCATCCCTAAATAATTTACGCTACAATGACAATTAAAGTCAGATAAATAATTAGAAGGAGTAGAAACATGGCAAAAAAGAATGTCATCGTCAAAAGTGAGCTTCGAAAGACACTTCCCGAGGTTGCGTCCTTTCTACGGGAATTAGCGGACAAGATAGAGACCGGGCAGGTCACCCTGGTCCAGGCTGGGCAGGATGTCACGGTAGAATTGCCGGACTCGGTAGATTTTGAATTGGAATACTATGAACAAGCCAAGAAAAATGGTCTTAAGAAGCAGCTGGAAATTGAACTTAAGTGGATTGAGGGAGGAAAGAAACACCAGTCAGTCACCTTGGGATAAATGACTTTAAACTCAAAAAAATGCCGTCAGATTGACGTCGTTTTTTTATTCCCTGCCGTGTACATGCTAAAGAATTCATCAGTTAAGCGCACACATCAAGATGCATTCTGGGATATATTACAATCAGAATACATCTGTGTGGATAAGGAAACCTACCTAGAGCAGAATGCCTGAAATGAAACTCTCTCAAATCTCTTATAACAGAGTAATTCGATCAGAAAAAGAAGTGGACAAATATTATTCCCGGTTAAGTACTGTTTATGACTTTCTGGCTGCCAGCGAAAAAAAATTTATCAACCAGGGTTTAGCGTTATTAGATCCCTCAGCGGGTGAATCTATTCTGGAGATCGGCTTTGGTACCGGACACGCTCAGTTAATTATTGGTCGGGCTGTCCAGCGAGGGCTGATCTCTGGTCTGGACCTGTCTGAAGGTATGAGCCGGATAGCCCAAAAAAAAGCAGGTAAAGCAGGTTTTACAAACAGGATCAGCTTAATCCGCAGCAACTCCCTGCCAATACCCTTTCGAGGGGAGACTTTTGATGGAATTTTCTCGAGTTTTACCCTGGAGCTTTTTGATTCACCTCGGATACCTCTCGTGCTTAAGGAATGCCAGCGAGTACTAAAGCCGGGCGGCAGGTTAGTGATAGTTTCGCTTTCAAAAGACCACCCCCTGCCCTTGATGGGCAGGTTGTACGAGTCGCTACAAACCCGGTATCCTTGGCTGCTAGACTGCCGCCCGATCCCTGTCCTTTCGCTCATTTCTGACGCGGGATATGAGATCAAACAAGTTCAGGAATCCAGCATGTGGGGACTTCCGGTGAGCATTCTCTTAGCTGTTTATTAAGAAAAACGATTTCAATAAAAAATAATTAAAACAAAAACTGCTCTATTCAATATTCAGAGCAGTTTTGCCTAGTATGTGTGCCCCCACGGAGATTCGAACTCCGGTCTTAACCTTGAAAGGGTTATGTCCTGGTCCCCTAGACGATGGGGGCATATTTTAGCTAATTTTCGCACCATTTATGAACGGCAAAAATTTTACCATTCCCTCTGGGTCAGGTCAACCCTAAATGCCCTCCGGTTCCTTTGTTGCCCACCTTATATCTCTCCGCTTTTTCGCAGACAGTGAGTAAAAGTTGCGATATGTTTACGATTGATCAACAACGCCTCGCTTTTAATTTCCAGTTCAGGAAAAACAATCGCCCTCACTGTTCCCTCAAAAATTGGCAGGTACTCCCAGGTCCCTCCAGACATCAACGCGGTGAAATCAAACCGTCCCGGCCATTCCAGAGTACCTTCATATTCATACGTGGAATCTGTAACAGCAATATTAAAGGCATTTACATTTTTGTAACCCGGGCGGGTGATTCCTTTTGGTCCAATATCCTGACGGCGTTTTAAACTGACACAGTGAATTTTGTCCTTCACCAGTCGAATATCTTCCAGCTTCTGCACCAAAAAATCGGGGTCATGAATGCGTCCTAAGCTGGCATCCATGATTGTCATAAACGAACTGGTCGAATCCGTGAGTAATCCATTCAATCCGGAATTGCTGACCTTTACAGACCCGGCTATCCGGTAGCTTTCCGTCAACACATGGACGGAGATGATACGTTTTGTTAATGCCTCTTGTGCCATACCGTTACTCCCGAATAATGCCCGCTTCTCCATCTCCTGAAAGTGATTAACCAATTCTGTCTAACATAGACGCAAAACCAACACCATCCTGCCAGGATCTGGTGTTTTTTAATAACTGACACCTAACTTGTATGATAACAGAAACATCCTGAAATCAGGAGTTTCTTGCTTCCGTTTTATCTTTTACCTTACTGTTTATCGAAACCGGACCTGTATCACAAGATCCGAAAGTAGTTTTGTATTCTTGTGACTGTTTAATCTGATGCCAGAACAGGATTTGTCCCATTAATCAGGCCCCATGAAGACGGAGGCCAGTAGACCACCAGCGCTTCCCCGATTACATTGTTCAGGGGAACCATTCCCCAGGTATGGGAATCGGAGGAATTGTTCCGGTTATCTCCTAGCACAAACAAGGTGTCTTCAGGAACAACCCATTCGCCTTCATACTGTGGCTCCATAATGAGATAAGGCTCCGACAATATGATTTCGTTTACATAAACATTCCCATCTTCGACCAGAATATGTTCTCCTGGCAAACCAATCACCCGCTTGATATATTCCTGAGTGATGTTCCGTGGAAAATCAAAGACAACCACATCTCCGCGTTCTGGTTCACCAAATCGGTAATTAATTTTACTGACAATCACAAACTCACCGTGATGCAGGTTGGGTTCCATGCTCGAACCGTCAATTCTTATCCTGGCTGACACGGCGTTAATGAGGAAAAACAGCACCACTGAAAGCAGCAAGGTTTCCAGGATGTCAATTAATACACCTAGCAAATTGGGTTTTTCGGGTATATTTTCTTCGTTCTCTGTGGAGATAGGTTCAAATTCAATAGTCATTTTTATATATTCACTTATTATTGTGTGTCAGATTATATAATCCCTGTCCATTAAGGGCAAGGGGGAAGGAAAATACTACCTGATTGATTTAATTGCCCGAATTCCCCTCCCGGTATGCAATTTTTAATTTCCGGAATGCTAAAGGGAGAAAATCCTATCTGCCGCGGAGAATAATTCTAATTGGTGTTCCGATAAATGGCACCTGTTCTCGAATTTGATTTTCGAGGTATCTCAGGTAGGTGAAATGGGCTAATTTTGGATCGTTCACATGCAGTAAGAAGATAGGAGGATCATTTCGTACTTGAGATCCATAGTAAATTTTCAGGTGTTTGCCCGCTTTTGAGGGTGACGGATGTTTATCCTGCGCATGCTGAACAATCCGGTTTACTTGTGAGGTTGGCAGCCTGACCAGTCTTTCCTTCTGGACCTGTAAAGCCAGAGAAAGTATCTTGTCAACCCGTTTGCCTGACAATGCCGAAGTGAACAGGATTGGCACATAATCCATAAAATTCAATTCATAGCGAACAAACTCGGTAAATTCAGCCATGGTATGAGTGTCTTTTTCAATTAAATCCCACTTATTGATAATAACAACAACACTTTTCCACTCATCAAGGATGTAACCTGCGATGTGTGTGTCCTGGGATTTAATCCCTTCGTAAGCATCAACTACCAGCAGCGCAACGTCAGATCGCTCGATAGTCTTCATTGCCCTTAACACGCTGAATTTTTCCACCCCAGGGTCAATACTCCCACGTTTGCGAATTCCCGCGGTATCGATGATCGTGATTGGCACCTCGTTATAAATCAGGCGAGTATCAATTGAATCCCGGGTAGTTCCAGGAATAGAGCTTACTATTACCCGATCTTCACCCAACATTTTATTTAACAAACTAGATTTCCCCACATTGGGTTTCCCAACAATGGCGATCTTTACTGATGTATCCTCTTCTTCTTCACCCCCCTCTGGAAGCAGCTGAACCAATTCATCCAGCATATCCCCTGTTCCAGATCCATGAATGGCCGAGACAACGTGCATTGAATTAAAACCCAGCTCATAAAATTGCACTGCGTTTTGCAGGACCTGATCGCTTTCACATTTGTTGACTACCAATAAAATGGGGGGGAAAGGTTCTCCATCCCTCATCTGTTGAGCTTTTCTTAAGGAGTTAGTTATTTCCCGATCCGCCGGTGTAACACCAGACTGTCCATCTACTGTGAACAAGATTGCATCAGCTTCCCGAATCGCCATTTCCGCTTGTGTCCGGATTTGTTCGATGAATTGGTGGGATCCTATGGATAAGGGTTCCTGGTTCTTCCCCGGACCTACCTGGGTTGGATCCAAGCCCCCGGTATCGATGATATCAAAAATCACCCCTGTCCACTCAACTTCTGTGATCAGACGGTCTCTTGTGGTTCCGGGAATATCATCGACAATGGCCAGCCTTCTTTCAGCCAGGCGATTGAAAAGAGTACTTTTACCCACATTTGGGCGACCAACGATGACAACTACTGGTTTCTGCATAAGCTTTCAGGTTTTGATTAGGGTTTTATTTAGGGGACAGTCGTTCCTGCTGTGCCTTGTTCAATCACAATTTCAACCGTCGTCGGTGAGATATCCTCCCAGATCACATCCTCTGGAAGTATTTCAACCGTCGGCGTCACGGTATGAACACCAATTCCAAGATTTGTCAGGTCAACAATAACCCTGATGTCACGCAAGGTAAGATTATCCAAGACCGGAACCGGACCAGAGACTAGAACACTGACTTGCAATGGGGAAACTGCAGCCGATAAACCAGGCAAAAGACCAATAACCTCAATCTCCCGGGAGATGGTCATACTGGTTATTAGCGCGGTGACATTGACTTGTACAAGAACAGTTGGGTCTCCAACCACTGTAATATCATCCGGCAGGTCAAACTCCAGTATGGTTTCTAAGTATCCGTCGACCCCGGTTAAGTCAAGCGGTTTGGTATTTACATAACCAGGAAGCTGTTCAACCAATTGTGGGTTTTCTGAAAAAACCATCACTGTCGGAGGCGCAGGGGTGATGCTGGTAAACCTGTAACCAGGTTCGACGGTGCCCTCTGTGATCACATTGACCGCCACGTTTCTGTATCCACCTTGCAGGCTAACAACCTGGTCCACCCGGACAGTATCCGGGGTGAGTGTGATGCCATCCACCAAGTCACCGTTATTATCCTGAGCCTGGAGGGTTAATTCTTCTGAAATCGTTCCACTCGCGTCTGATATATTTAAAATCCCTACCACAGATGCAACAGCATCCACTTTCGTTTCCTGTCCTGTGACAGTAACTAAAACCTCGTCCCAGTCCAACCCGCTTGTTTTGTATCCGATAGCAGGTTCGCCCTCTATCTGGATAGAGATTGTAAATATTTTTGAGATCAAGTTGCTGACTTTTAGTTCTAGCTGTTTATGACTTTGTTCCAGGATACTGATCGGTTTGAGCTGATCCGGAATCCTCACCTGGACAGGAAACCGATAGGTCCCTGCCTCGATATCGGTAAGGTCTATATATGCTGTTATTGGATTATCTTCTTCGAGTTGTTGAATGATACTTTCCGGGGCCAGTATCTTCAAGGTAACTGTCTCCGGCAGGGGATCAACAATAGCAATGTCTGTAGCTTGCTGAATCACTTCTAACGGAACAGTTAATTCTGCCTCAATATTCGGGTTGGTTGACGTAACAGCAGAAGTCCAGATTACGATCGCCAACAAAAGCGACAGGATCAACGAAGTTAGATTTCTGGCCAACCAACGTAAAAACCTCATTTAAAAATTCCTTGGAAATTGCTAATTACTCGAGCAAAGAGGGATTTTGAAGATTGGTCTGGTTTGAAAAACTCATTCAATTTACCCTGAAGTTCATCCAACGGTACATATTTATCAATTTTTCCATCATAAGCGAGGGAAACAATCCCGGTCTCTTCCGAAATCACAACCGCGACAGCGTCGCTCTCTTCTGCAACACCTAAGGCTGCCCGGTGCCTCAATCCCATGGAGCGTTCCGGCGATTCTTCCAGCACTCCGCTGGAGGAGAGTGGAAGCACACAACCAGCCGCAGCAATTACTTCATCAGCAATAATAATTGCTCCATCATGCAGCGGTGTTTTTGGATAAAAGATTTGGATCAGCGTCTCCGGGTTAACAGTTGCCCCGAGGCGCACACCGGTTTCAACATAGGCCTGGAGGGAATCCAGCCTGGAAAACACTATCAACCCTCCGTATTTCCTTTCAGCGATTCGTCTTGATGCCTGCACAACAGTTTGAATAATCCGTTCCGTTTCTGTGGAAAAATTATCCTGGGCTAAAATTGACCCCGTCCTTCCTATCCGTTCCAATACCCGCCGGATTTCAGGAGCAAAAATAACAGGGACAGCCAGAATCAATACAGGTAGTGTGTTTGCGGTCAGCCAAGAAAACGCAGGCAGTACCCTGAGGCTGGAGAGCAAACTGACGACAACAATTAAGAATAAAACACCACGCATTAGAACCAGCGCTTTGGTATCCCTCAGCATGTAGAGCAAAAAGAACACGATTGCGGCTACAAGGAGGATATCAACAACGCTGAGCCAATTTGCTCGCTTGAATATAAACAGCAAATAATTCCAAAGATTTATGATCACTATGTTTTACCTGAAACAAAATTGTTTTTACTGCATAGGACGCAGGATCCGGTCCTTTCTAAGTTGTTTAAACAGCAGGACGGTTCCAGGAGGCATAGATTCCATCACTGCATTTTGCCAGGCTTTCACCTGGAGATCTTTTACTGTCCGGGCCTGGTACCCCAAGGTACTCCACAGATTCTCGTGTTGAGCCAGTGAGGGAGGGAGGAAAAGCAGCGCCGCCTCGCTCTGAAGTTCTTTAGAAGATTCTTCCACATAATTCATCAGTGCTTCCAAACCTTTCTGGATTGCCAGACCCTCATTTAATATGACATCATCCACCCGGGTAATCAGGTTTTCTACCTGCCAACCCAGCAGCCCGATTATCTCTTCATCAGAAAGAAGCAGCATATATGCCTTTTCTCCGAATGCTGCCATGATGTCATCCTTGGTCATCTTCTTTTTTGTGCGGCTATTTAGACTCATATAACTTGCAATTTGCTCGGCAGATTCAGGAGTTGCTCTGCGGACATCCAGCTTGCCGTAGGACTTGCTGGGAAGCGGTTTAAAATCCGGCTCTTCCCTGGTAATGATCTGCCATGCATCATAAACTTGTTTCCATGTCTTTTCAAATGAACCATTATTTTCAATTACTACATCTGCCTTAGTAAGTATTGCTGTTACCGGCAGCTGGGCATTGATTCTGTCTTCCGCTTCTCGCTTGGTTAGATTCCGTTTATCTACCAGGCGCTCAAGCTGCAAATCGGTAGGTGCCATAGTGACCCAAACCTGATCGCACAGACTGTTCATGTCCGATTCCAACAATTTGATCGCTTCGATCACTATTACCTTGTGGGAAGATTTTTTTACCAGGACATCCAGCGCTTGCCTGACCAGGGGGTGTATGATTGTTTCCAGGCGAAGCATCGCATCTGGGTTCTTAAACACCACTTCACCGAGTTTGGCACGATCGATTTCTTCATTTGCCCCCAATAGCCATCGTCCGAACGTATCAATGACGGGTTGATAACCAGGAGAAGACTTCATAATGGCACGGTGCGACAGCACGTCTGCATCAATTCCATACGCGCCCAAATGCTCGAGCATTTTCCGGACGACACTCTTCCCAGTGGCAATATTGCCCGTTAACCCGATGGCATATTTTCCTCGCCAGGCACTCATAATCCCTCCTAACTGATTTGAGTCATCGGTCTCAGTCACCCTACATTGTAGTTTGGTATTGTAAGAATGTCAATTAAATCATGCTAAGATGAGGAAATTAGTATTGCCTCAGGATCGTTTTCGGGTGGTAATTTAGTTTCTCCTATACTCCGACCCCGATCTGGCAAGTCATCCTTGTCCTGGTTTAGCACCTGCGTTTACCAATGTTTTCTATTTCCTTATTTCAACACCTATACCGGGGCGGTCTGGCAAGGAAATTTGCGCGTCATCATAAGTAATTCCCTCAAATGGATCATTAGAAATTAACAGGGGTGCATCAAGATCTATCCAATCTGCCCAGGCACTCAAGTGCGCCATGGCAGTAACACCCAGCGAGGTCTCCGCCATACAGCCAAGCATTATTTTTAATCCCAGTTCCCTTCCCCGTCTCAGCATTTGCATCGCAGGCGCCAGGCCGCCAAGCTTCATCAATTTCAAGTTAATCCCCTGAACCCCCGCTTTTGCCAACTCTTCAATATCATCGATGGATTGTACTGACTCATCAGCGACAATCGGGATATCAGTATGCTTCTGAACATAGCCTAAACCCTCAATATCTCCGCCTGGCACAGGTTGTTCTATCATCTCGATGTGATAGGGAGCTAACGCTGCTGCGAGCTTCACAGCTTCATCTGGCGACCAACCAGCATTGGCATCTACATACAGCTTTACATCAGGACGGGCGTTACGCACTGCAGCAACACGGCCGATATCATCATCACTGCCTAATTTCAGTTTGATAATGGGATATTGAGGACGATCGGCTGCCATTTGCGCCATCTCCTCCAGCGAAGATATGCTGATAGTAAAGGCAGTGGACACAGGCACAGGTTTCGGCAAACCTAACAATTCATATAATGGCAAATTGAGTTTCTTCCCGATCCTGTCATGAAGGGCTAAATCAAGGGCAGCTCTAGCAGGCGCTGGACCTTCTTGCCCGATCCAGGATGAGATTTCAGATGGATTATCGGGGAAGGGAATTTCCTGCTGAGAAGCGTTATCCCAGAATGCTATCATATCATCATCTTTAACGTTATAGTATGGTGGAATGGTCCCTTCACCCCAACCCTCATCATCTGCCAATCGAATCCAATAAGCACGTCTGGTTGTACTCACCCCGGTCGACAGTCGAAATGGATTATGCAGTTTTAGTGTTATGGCTTCCCAGGTAAGCCGAGGTGTACTATTCATAATTCTGCTCCATAGCAACGATTCTCAAAAACAGGGTTGAGGATTGGACATCGTTCGTCAAAAATCAGCT